>HHCFR05603__coassemble_5299_pt1 | contig 3189 bp, 2 predicted proteins | sample HHCFR05603__metabat2_low_PE_040 | metagenome-assembled genome bin HHCFR05603 | reverse complement strand
CGATGACCTACCTGGGGGTGGCAGCGGCGCGCTTGCACCTGACGGACTACGAGGTAACAGCAGCGCAGCTCCCCCACGCGCGGTGGGCGTTGTTGGGCCGGACCTTGCTGATGGGGTTGGCTTTTACGGTCCTGTTTCACCTGTTGAGCATTTTCATGGCCTGGTTGGACGGGGCTGGCAGCTTTGGGCAGCTCCTGGGCTTGCCGGCGAACTTGAAGAATTCCCTGGTCGCTGGGGGCGTTTGGACCCTGTTGATGTTAGGAGTGGCTTGGCACCGCTTGAAAGTAATTGATGATTAAAATGACCGCGGCCGGGTGGGGCCGCGGTTTTTTGATCGTTTTTAAGTGATGATGAAAATATTTGCGGTTTAAAAATGAAAGGGCTTAGCGCAGCGGGAGCTAACTCAATGAATTGATGAATAACTTTTTACTTACGAAGCCGAAAAATTTCTGGTAAGGTAATCAATCGTGAGCTTAAAAAATTAACCGGAATTTATTGAGAGAGGAAGCAACCACATGGAAAACGTCGAAAGTCAGGCGCGGCCGCAAACGGCGGTCCGCCACCGGGTTCGCCACCCAAAATTGGCGATGGTATCAATGTTGCTGGGGGCCTTTGTTGGGATGTTCTCAGAAACATCGTTAAACATTGCCCTGCCCAAATTAGGGGAAGCCTTTGGGATGTCGGCGGCCACTTTGCAATGGCTGGTGACTGGCTATATGCTGGTGATCGGGATCATCATGCCGCTGTCATCAATTATCGCGAAGTGGTTCTCGACCCGAAAGATTATTATCTTTGCCCTGGTGATCTTTATCCTCGGGAGTATCATTTCCGCCTTGGCGCCGTCGTTTGCGGTCTTGTTGGCCGGGCGGATGATCCAGGGGATCGGGACCGGCTTGATCTTACCGCTGATGTTTGCGGTCGCCATGCAGATCTTCCCACCGGAAAAACTCGGGGCGGTCAACGGGACGATGGCCCTGGTGATCATGTTTGCGCCCGCGATTGGGCCAACTTTGACCGGGGTGATTCTCGGGGTGGCTTCATGGCGGTGGATCTTCTGGTTCTTCTTGCCGTTCTTGGTTATTGCCTTACTCTTTGCGATTTTTGAACTGGAAAACGTTGGGGAACTGACTAAGCCGCACGTGGATGGTTTGTTAATTGTCGAATCAATCATTGGCTTTTCTGGGATCGTCGCCGGGGCCAGCCTGGCCAGTCGCTATGGCTGGGGGAGTGGCAGTCTGATCGTGGGGATCGTGGTCCTGGCGGCCTATGCCCGGCGTCAATTGCACTTAGCCAACCCGATTTTGAACCTGCAGGTCTTAAAGAACAAAGACTTTACCGTCGGGACCTTGGTCGTGATGCTGGACTTTGCCATTATCTTGTCGGCGATGTACTTAATGCCCCAATACATTCAAAATGGGGTCGGGATCGCCGTGGCCTTGACCGGGGCGATCATGCTGCCCGGGGGGATTGTCAATGCCGTCACGTCAGCGGTGGCCGGCCGGATGTACGATAACATCGGCGCCAAAAAGCCCGCTTTAGTGGGCTTGCTGATTGCTTTGGTCGGCGCTTTAATGTTGGCGGTCGCCTCCGACCACGCTAAGATCGGCTACATCATCGCTGCCCACGTGATCTTAATGATCGGGGCACTGCTGGCGATGTCACCAGCCCAAACGGCCGCTTTAAACGCCTTAAGCGGCCGGGAAGCCGGGGACGGTTCGACGATTTTAAACACCGTCCAACAAGTCGTCGGCGCCCTGGCGACGGCTTTGGCGACCTCGTGCCTGGAATTAGGCCGGCACGCGGCGAGTGGTTCGGCCCAAGCGCGCTTTACGGCCGGGGCCCACGTCGGCTTCTACTTTACCTTGGCCCTGATTGTCATTGCCTTGGTGGTAGCGACCCAATTAAAGGGGCGGCCAGTGGGGCACTCGATTAAATTAGATAAGTAAGAAAAAAGACGTTCCCGCGCGGAACGTCTTTTTAGTTTGCACTGAACTAGGCGCCAGAAACGGGCGCGGACGGCTGGCCGGGGGTTAGATAAATTGGATCCCCCCGTCGATTTGGACGGCCTGGCCGGTCATGTAGTCGGCATCGTGCGAAGCCAGGTAGGAAACGTAGCCAGCAACTTCAGCTGGGGTTTCCACTTTCCCCATCGTGATCAGGCCGGAGTACTTCTTGAGGTATTGGCCCTTTTCGCCACCCCAGGCTTCGACCATCTTTTCGTCGATGTAGTCCCACATGTCGGTACCAACGATCCCCGGGCAGTAGGCGTTAACGGTGATCTTGTCGCGGCCCAATTCCTTGGCGGCGGCCTGGGTTAAGCCCCGGATGGCAAACTTGGTAGCGGAATAGGCACCCAGCATGTCAAACGCCACGTGCCCAGCGATGCTGGAGGCATTGATGATCTTGCGGATCTTGTCGCCGTCGGCTTGCTTGCGGAACTGCGCGGTAGCGGCTTGGATCCCGAACAGCACGGAGTAGACGTTGGTTTGGAAGATTTCGTCCATATCTTCCTTGGTTTCGTCTTGCAGGAGTTGGATTTGGGCGATCCCGGCGTTGTTAATGTAGGTGTCTAAGCGGCCGAAGGTCTCGACGGCGGTTTGGACAAACTTTTCGTGGCTGGCCTTCTCACTAACGTCACCAGCTACGGCGACGACCTTGCCTTCGTAGCCGGCGGCATTTAATTCCGCCACGGCCTGTTGCCCATCGGCTTCGTTACGGTTGGCGATCACGACGCAGTACCCATCGGCTAAGAGGCGGTCAGTAATCCCCCGGCCAATCCCCCGTTCGCCACCAGTAACTACGGCTACGCGCTTTTCTTCTGTCATCAGTAACTTCCTCCTCAATCTTGTGAACTAACGATCAATCTTTAACGGTTCCTATTATACATTAAATCACAAAGTCAGTAAGGGGGATTGTGCCATTATTTTTCCCGTCAAAACCATACCTTTCACAAGATAACAGCTTAATTTGTGAAGCTAACCAAGGGATCTATAAAATTTACCAATTCACAAACTTTTTTAAAAATCACGGTTGTTTTTGTTGATTTAAAACGGTGAAATCAGACACAATTGACAAAAATCGTCTTTCACAGGTCCCGGGGTTCGCGAATGGAACTGAGTCATTTTGAGACGCCAGTCCTAAAATGCGATATAAATTCCAGTTGACGTTTGAAACTAGAAAGCGTTGTCA
>HHCFR05603__coassemble_5084_pt1 | contig 3300 bp, 2 predicted proteins | sample HHCFR05603__metabat2_low_PE_040 | metagenome-assembled genome bin HHCFR05603 | reverse complement strand
TAATGAATTAGTGTTACAGTGCTACCGGATGTTGGAAGAAAAGTTGCAAGGGTTTAGCAACCGAACCTTCCGGGAAGTCAGCGCCGGGACGAATGCAAGTCTGTTGGTTCGGCACCACGTTTGGGCATCCCCCGAACGCTACCAAGCCTTAAATCAGTTTGACTTCATTGACAAGGTTATGTTACGGCCACCGTTGTTGATGCATACGATTTCTAATAAGCGGAAAGGCCTCTTTACGGCAGTGAATTACAACCCGATCGATCATTTTAATGGCAAGGCTGGCGAATGGTACTGCTACCCTGCTAAAATTGGAGAGACCTTAGCCTTTATCTATTTCCAATTAGATTACTTAGTCAACGGCTTGGCCTTGGCGAACCTCTTTGAATTGGCTCCAAAGGAAGATGTGATCGGGCATAAGCCAGACGTCATCTTATTGTTTGGGGTCCCAGAAACCGAAGGGATGGTCAGTCACTACCACCACGATGATGAAAATGGCATTTGGGTTGGGGAAGTTCCGTACACGGACGATACCACCTACTTTGGTTACATGAAGAAAATGTGCTTGACGTTGCATAATTTACACCAAATCAACCACGGTTTACTGCCAATCCATGGTTCGATGGTGAAGATTCGTTTCAAGAATGGCAAGCAAAAGACGGTGGTCTTCTTCGGTGACTCCGGCGCCGGCAAGTCCGAATCGATTGAAGCGTTACAAGAAGTGGCTGATGACCAAATTATTGCGGTTGATACCATTTTTGACGATATGGGCTCTTTTAAGGTTACAGCCGATGGTAAGGTTGTGGCGCAAGGGACCGAAACGGGGGCCTTTGTGCGCTTGGATGATTTGTCAAGCTCGGTGGCCTTTAATAACATGGACCGGGGGGTCTTCTTAAATCCAGAACGTAAAAATGCGCGGGTAATTATTCCAGCGGCGCCATTTGCCGAGGTGGTTGCGCAACATGACATCGATATGTGGTTGTATGCCAACAATTACGATGATGGCGTAGGGGTGCATTACTTTGAAGCTGAAGCAGCTGCCAAGGAAGTCTTTATCGCTGGGAAGCGCAAGGCCCTAGGGACGACGGATGAGGTCGGAATGACGACCACTTTCTTTGCTAATCCATTTGGGCCGGTGCAAGAAGAAGCCAAAACGCGGCCTGTAATTGACAAGGTCTTTGCCGCTTTGTTTAAGCAAGGGGTTCCGGTTGGTGAAATTTATACCCACCTGGGAAACGATAAATCACCAGAGGCTTTGCATGCTTCAGCGCGGGCGTTGCTGAAAGATTTAATGGAACAGTAATTTATTGGAAATGAAGAGAACAGGGCTTGGGGAAGCGAGTACGCTTCAACGTTAGCCCTGTTTTTGTGTGCCGAAATAGTGGTAACTTAACCTAAAGCCGCGTAAAATAATAAGATAACGATTAATGAGGGGGACGAGAACGCGTGAGTGAATCATATGCCGAAAAAATGTTAAATGCGATTGAAAGTGGTCAATTAGAGGAAGCCAAGAAAGCCTTTGCCTGGGCACTGCGTGAAGATGATGATGAGATTTTATTTAATCTGGCTGAGCAATTATACGCCTTAGGCTTTTTACATCAAGCTCAACGCACGTACCTAAAGCTTTTGCAGCGTTATCCGGCGGAAGATGAATTACGGACAGCTTTGGCGGAGATTGCAATTGATGAGGGAAATAATGATGAGGCGCTGGCTTACCTGGCTCAAATCAAGCCCGATTCACCGGCCTATCTTCAGTCGCTTCTGGTGGCGGCCGATTTATATCAAACGGAAGAACAATTTGAAGTAACCGAAGAAAAGCTGCAAGCAGCCTACCAACTGGCCCCAACGGAACCAGCCGTTTTGTTTGCCTTAGGGGAGTACTACTATGCGACCGGCTTGTTTACGCTAGCGATTCAATACTATTTCGCCTTGATTCAAGCCGGGGTTGCTGAGTTTGCGCGCGTCGATATTGCCGGACGGTTAGGAATGGCATATGCGCAAAGCGGTAAGTTTGATCAGGCGCTAGGGTATCTAAAGCAAGTGGCGCCGGGCTACCTAACCAGTGATTTACGGTTTCAAACTGGCTTGACGGAATTAAACTTAGGCGATTTAAAGGCAGCCATTGTGACCTTAAAAGAACTGATCGAAGATGATGATCAGTATGCGTCAGCTTATCCGGCCTTGGCGCAAGCATATCTCCAAGAAAATCATGTCAGCCAAGCCCTGAAGGTAGCTCAAGAGGGACTGGGGGTTGATGAGTATAATGAGCAGTTGTTCGCTTTAGCAGGGGATTTAGCGGGCCGTTTGGGCGAAACGGCTTTGGTGGAAAAGTACCTGACGAAAGCGCACGAGTTAGATCCAGATAATTTGGCCATTACCCTTAAGCTTAGCAATTATTACCTCAGCCAAAATGATCATGAGGCCAACCTAGCCGTACTGACTACCGTAAACAAGGCAGCCGTGGATCCACAAGTCGAGTGGAACTTAGCGCAATCGTATCAAGCCCTTGAAAAGTTCGATGCTGCGGCGCAAGCTTATGAAAACGCCCGGCCGACTTATTGGGAAAATCTGACTTTCTTAAAACAACTGTTAGGCTTTTATCAAGAAAATGGCGACCAGGCCTTACTTTTGGACACTTTGGAGCATGCGCTGACCTTGGCACCGGATGACCCAGAATTGACGGAGCTAGAGGCGCAGTACCAAGCGTTCTAAGTTTAAAATTGGAGGAACACCATGACGGTAACGTTTCGCTTTGCCCAGCGGGCGGATTTACCCCGCATCGTGGCGATCTACAACGAAAGTATTCCAGCACATCAGGCCACGGCGGACTTGGCACCGGTTACGGTTACCCAACGGGAAGCGTGGTTTACGTCCTTTGATGTCACGCATCCGTTGTGGGTGGTTGAACAAGCTGGACAGATAATTGGCTGGCTGGGTTTGGAACCTTTTTATGGCCGGGCAGCCTACGCTAAAGCAGCGGAGGTAGCAATCTATCTCACCGCTACGGCACAACATGCGCACTTGGGCGGTCAATTATTGGATTTTGCCATTCAAGAGGCCGCAAAGCGGGGCTTGACCGCCTTAGTAGCTTATATCTTTGGCCATAATCAGCCGAGCTTGGCCCTATTTAAATCCCGGGGATTTGTTCAATGGGGCTATTTACCAGGGGTAGCCGAGTTAGTTGGGCAACGGCGGGATTTAGTGATTTTGGGTCGACAACTGGGGTAGTTGCACTTTGAAGTGGGGTACGACGACCCCGATTTTTTAAATCATGTATAATTAAATTAATGCAATCTGGTATAC
>HHCFR05603__coassemble_4785_pt1 | contig 3492 bp, 1 predicted proteins | sample HHCFR05603__metabat2_low_PE_040 | metagenome-assembled genome bin HHCFR05603 | reverse complement strand
GCCAGGGGGAACCCAAGGCCACCATTACCTTCCGGGAAAAAGTGCCGGTCAGCGCAGTCACCCAAAACGCGTCGATCGCCCTAGGGGAAGCTTACATGGACCAAAAGATTGATATTACCGGTCCAGGCGCTCACCCCCTCCAAGAAGTGATTACCTCAGCTTACCAACAAGCCGGCAGTTTCCTGCGGGACGCCAAACTAAAAAAATTCTTGCCGAAACAAAGTCACGGCGAGGCGCAAAGCCAAGCCGACATTCACAGCCACTACGACGTCGGCAATGATTTTTACCGGCTCTGGCTCGATGACACGCTGACGTATTCGTGCGCCTACTTCACCCCGGAAAATCCAACCAACGACCTAACCGCCGCGCAAATCGCTAAGGTCCACCACATCTTGCAAAAGCTCAATCCCCAACCCGGTCGCCGCCTGCTCGACATTGGCTGTGGCTGGGGGACCTTGATGCTGACGGCCGCCAAGGAATACGACCTGAAAGTCACCGGGGTCACCCTCTCTGAAGAACAATACCAGCTGGTCAAACAGCGGATTGAAGCAGCTGGCCTCAGTGGGGTCGCCGAAGTGCGTCTACAAGACTACCGTGAGCTGGGCGACGAACAGTGGGATTACATTACCTCGGTTGGGATGTTTGAACACGTCGGCCAAGAAAACCTCGGCCTCTACTTCCAAGACGTGGCGAAGTACTTGAAGGCTGATGGGACGGCCCTGATCCACGGCATTACCCGCCAACAAGGCGGCGCCTACAACGGCTGGATCAACAAGTACATCTTCCCGGGCGGCTACATCCCCGGCCTGACGGAAATCATCGACCACATTGAAGCCGCCCACTTGCAAATCGGGGACGTGGAAATGCTACGCCGCCACTACCAACGGACACTGGAAATCTGGGACGCCAACTTCAATGCCCACCGCGCCGAAATTGAAACCACCAAGGGGACGCGCTTTACCCGGATGTGGGACCTGTATCTGCAGGCCTGCGCGGCTTCCTTTGAATCCGGCAATATCGACGTCGTCCAATATCTCCTAACCAAGGGGCCGTCGGGCACCGGCTTGCCAATGACCCGCCGGTACATGCTGACCGACCGCTAATCCAGCAAAATTAAAGGGTGACCTTGCGTCCACGCGCAGGGATCACCCTTTTTTGAAACTTCTTTGTTAGAACAGGCCGGTAATCGTCCCGTTTTCATCAATCGTCATCTTCACGGCCGCTGGCGTCTTCCCCAGCCCCGGCATCGTCAACATCGTCCCGGACAAAGCGACGATAAAGCCGGCCCCGAGCTTTGGCACAAACTCCCGGATGTGGAAAGTAAAGTCACTTGGCGCCCCGAGCGCCGTTTGGTCATCCGAGAAGGAGTACTGGGTCTTGGCGATGCAGACCGGCAGATTGTCCCAGCCCTGCTTGGTAAATTCGGCCAGTTGCTTTTCCGCCTTCTTGGAAAAGACGACTTCCTTGGCGCCGTAAATCTTGGTCGCCACGGCTTTGACCTTGTCGGCAATTGGCAGGTCAACATCGTAGAGCGGCGTGAAGTCCGCTGGTTTGTCGGCCAATTCGACCACCGCTTCGGCCAGGGCGTGCGTCCCCGCGCCCCCCTTGGCCCAGGCATCGGCGACCACCGCTTTGACGCCCAATGCGGCACAGAGTTCTTGCAGTTTAGCAACTTCGGCATCCGTATCGGCGACAAAGTGATTGATCGCAACCACCGCCGGCAGCCCGTAGCGTTGGATGTTTTGAACGTGGCGCTTGAGGTTGACAAAGCCGGCTTCTAAGGCCGCTAAGTTTTCGTCCTTCAGGTCAGCCAAAGCCACCCCACCGTTGTACTTTAAGGCCCGGATGGTGGCCACGATGACCACGGCGTCGGGGTGCTTGCCTAAAGCGGGCCGCTTGATGTCGAGGAACTTTTCAGCCCCCAAGTCGGCCCCGAAGCCGGCTTCCGTCACTGTGTAGTCACTCAAAGCCAGGGACGTCTGGGTGGCTAAGACCGAATTGCAGCCGTGGGCAATGTTGGCAAACGGCCCCCCGTGGACAAAGGCGGGCGTGTGATCCAGGGTTTGGACCAGGTTTGGCTTGATGGCATCCTTGAGCAGGATCGTAATTGCATCCGCAAAGCCCAGTTGGCCGACCGTAACGGGTTCCTTGGCCCGGGTGTAGCCCACCACGATTTGTTTGACCCGGCGCTTGAGGTCCATCAGGTCCGTTGACAGACACAGGATCGCCATTAATTCGGACGCCGCCGTAATGTCAAAGCCGGTTTCACGCGGCACCCCTTGCATCACGCCGCCCAGACCGGTCACGACGTTGCGCAGGGCGCGGTCGTTAACGTCTTCGACCCGCCGCCAGATCACCCGGCGGGGATCAAGATCGAGTTTGTTATCCCGCATGATGTAGTTGTCAATCAAGGCCGCCAGGGTGTTGTTGGCACTGGTCAGGGCGTGCAGGTCGCCAGTGAAGTGGAGGTTGATGTCTTCCATTGGGATGACTTGGCTGTAACCACCCCCAGTGGCACCCCCCTTGATCCCGAAGACCGGCCCCATTGACGGTTCGCGCATTGCGATCGTCGTTTGGTGCCCCAATTGGTTCATCGCGTCAGCTAAGCCCACCAAGACGGTCGACTTCCCTTCCCCGGCCGGGGTCGGGTTAATTGCCGTCACCAAGACCAGCTTGTGCTTCTTACCGGCTACTGGGGCAACCGGCGTGGTTACCTTCGCCTTGTAGGGACCGTATTGTTCCAGTTGGTCCTTTTTCAGCCCCACCTTAGCCGCCACAGCTTCGATTGGCAACATTTCCGCTTGATCCGCAATTTGAATATCCGTTAACATTCGATGGCCTCCTCATCAAAACCCGAACAATAATCTCTTATGAAATATTACCGTTCGATTATAACCCTAAAGCAACCATTTCAACAAGCTTAATCATCAGATTTAATCGCTGAAGTGGGCGCCGTCGCCTTGCCAATCGGCTTAACGTCGGCAATATCAAGCAGGAAAGTAAAAATTGGGACCCCGACAATCAAGCCCCAAGTGCCAAAGAGGTGCTCACTAACCAAGAGGACCACGAAGGTGTAGAAAATCGGCAGTTCCGTCCGGCTCGACATAAATTTGGGATTGAGGACGTAGGCTTCGATCGCGTGGATCACCACCACCATGATTAAAATATAGGCAATGTAGCGCCAGCCACCGACCGAGTAGGCGACCATGCTAAGCGGCACCAGGGAAATGATCACCCCAGCCACTGGAATCAGACTCAAAATAAAGACCATCAGCCCGAGGGCGAAGATCTGTGGCATGTGCATAAAGGTCAGGCAGATCATCGTAATCACGGTGTTGCAAATCGCGATGAAAAACTGGGCTTCTAAGACGACCCCAAAGGTATTGACGAATTTCTTGCCGAAGTAGTAGAGATCATTAAAGAACCAGCCCAACGACTTGCTGGACAGAAACTGGCGGGAAAATTCATTCATCTGCCGCAGTTCAATCGTGT
>HHCFR05603__coassemble_2788_pt1 | contig 5792 bp, 6 predicted proteins | sample HHCFR05603__metabat2_low_PE_040 | metagenome-assembled genome bin HHCFR05603 | reverse complement strand
AGGATACTTCTGAGCGCTATTCTGCTAAATACGGTCTATTATGCCGTGTTTACGATGAAAAGGCCACGGTGGCCCAAAAGATCTGGGACGCTAACCAGGATAATGGCGACTTTGCTAAGCAGGTTGGCAGCAAGGATCAGATTACGGTTGCCAACGATGGGACGGCGACGATCTCCTATACCGATGGTTCTAGCGATACGATTCCCGGCACCGATTTAGTGGTAACCAAGGACGAAGCCGGGCGGTACAACCTCCAGGGCGGCAAGATCACTGTGGACAAGAGGACGACTTTAACGCCCGCCCAAGCCCAAGCAGCGGTGGTGAATAACGCCTACCTGCCGTCCGATGCGCAATACTCCTGGGCAAAGACGCCAGACTTAACCACGGCTGGTGACAAGTCTGGGCAGGTAACGGTAACGTACGCGGATGGCAGTAAAACAACCGTGGACGTAACGGTTCATGTCAACACCGACGCCGAAACGTACGATCTGATTGCCAACCAGGACCGGCAGTAGCTAAGCATTCAAACTGGTAATAAGCCGGACGTCAACCAAGCCGTGAACCCTACCGACCGGAATGGCAAGCAACTCCCTGATGGCACGCAGTTTGCATGGGTTAACGAACAAGAACCGGACACCGACGTTAAATTTAAAGAAGGCAAAACCAGCCGCAACGTTCCGGGCACGGTCAAGGTAACGTACCCGGATGGGACCAATGATACCGTGACGATTCAATTCAACGTGATCAAGGATCCGCTGCAAAACAAGCAGTACAAGGTGGCAGCCAACCCGGACGCTAAGACAAGTATTAATCGGGCTGGTGCCTTGGTTGACGCCAAGGGCCAAGAGTTAACCGGTCGCCAGGACCAAAAGGCGTTAAATAACACCGTCATTGTTACCAACTCGACGACGCAGGCAACCGGTCTGCTAGATGGGGCCGCGGTGAAATGGGTTGCCAAACCGGATCTCAGTAAGGCCAAGCCGGGTGCCGACGTGAAGGGGACCGTCCGGGTAGCCTACGGGGATAACTCGACGAGTGCCGAAGTTGAAATCACGGTTCACTATCAGGGTCAAAATGAACTTTACCAGCTGACTGACAAGGGCGGCACTAAGGTCAATCAGGAGGGCCAATTAGTGGATAACCAAGGCAAGGCCTTAGAGAAGCAAGACTTCGGTCAAACCCTGACGGTCACGGACCCAACTGATCAGGCGCCTAAGACTTTGCCAGCCGGGACTACGGTTACCCGGGTCGATCACAATAAGTTGACGCCGGGGAGCGATGCGACGATCCGACGAAGCTGACCACAGCGGACAAGGTGGTAAGGTGAGGTTGTGAAGGCAGTTGAAGACGCCAACCAGGATGCCAGTGGTAAGTAAACGTTGCCAGAGGGGACGCAGATTACCGCCGACGACCATGGTAGCGTCACGGTCACGTACCCAGATAAGAGTACGGATACGATTCCAGGCAAAGACCTCGTGGTCAAGGATGATCAAGGTGATCACCCAAGCACGAACCAGAGCATGGCTGATCAGATCACGCCAAACGTACCAGGTGACAAGGTAACGGTTGCGGACGTGAACCAGTTGACCAAGGACGAAAAGGACAAGGTCAAGGAGAACGTCAATAAAGCGAACCCAGACCTGCCGCAGGGGACGGAAGTCACGGTTGGCAATAACGGTGACGTGACGATTACCTACCCAGATAAGAGTACGAATACGATTCCAGGCAAAGACCTTGTGGTCAAGGGTAATCCAAGTGATCAACCAAGCACGAAGCCAAGCGATGCCCACCAGATCACGCCAAACGTACCGGGCGACAAGGTAACGGTTGCGGACGTGAACCAGTTGACCGAGGACGAAAAGGACAAGGTCAAGGAGAACGTCAATAAAGCGGACCCAGACCTACCGCAGGGGACGGAAGTCACGGTTGGTGATAACGGTGACGTGACGATTACCTACCCAGACCACTCAACGGACGTAATCTCTGGGGCGGATCTCGTGGCCAAGCACGACCAGGCAACCATTACACCAAATGATGCCGACCAGCAAGGGGCCAAGGCAACCAGCCAGGGTCAACCAGCGGTCAAGGCAGCCGGAAGCCACAGGCCACGCAGGCAAGCCAGTTGCCACAAACTGGGGATCAAGCACCGGCTTGGGCAACGCTGAGCGGCTTAGGGCTACTGTTCTTAGGGCTCTTTGGTTGGAAGAAGAAGCGCGAAGATTAATGCCAGCCTTTGCCCCCGGCCCGCGTGGCACAGGCAAGCTGACTGATTGAATGAAAAAAGGATCCCAGGGGAAGATAAGCCTGGGATCCTTTTGCTTTGCTAATAATTTTTTTACGCCAGCCAAGCAGATTCTTATTACTTTTTGTAAGAACAGGTTATAATTGAACCATCTTAAAAGAAAGTAGGGATGACTATGGAACTAAGAGTAACCCAAGCTGCACAAGAGCGCTTAGCACGTTACCTCAGTCCAGATAAGAAGTTGGTCTTGGACTTTGACGACGGGGTCGGCCCGTTTTCAGCCTTAGGAAGTTGTGGATTAGACGTTAACTTTAAGCTGGTCTTCGTACCAAAGGACCAAGAACTGCCTGATTTTGATGCCAGCTTTTCTTCCAATATTGGAGAAGTCTTTTACAAGGGCTATGCCAAGCCACAATACGCTGAAACGATGAAGCTGGACTTCAACCCCAACTTCTTTACCATGCCACTTTCTTCACCTAACGGGACGTTAACGGACAATGTGGAAGTGGTGGACCTTGTCCCCAATGACTTACAAAGGGTTAGTCAGGGCGTCACTCACGATTGCTAATTCCTAATATCAAGCATAAAAAAGCCCGGCGAATTGGCGCCGGGCTTTTTTGACTGTTAAATCTGATTTTACAACACTTGGTCAACCGGACCGTGGTCATCCAAGTGATCACCGTGGACGTATTGCAAGCGACCGTTTACCAAGTAATCGAAGTGGTCACCGTGAGCAACCTTTTGGTGCCCGCAGGTGTCGTTGTGCAGTTCGCCACTGACATGGTTTTCAGCGACTGGGTTGATATCATTTACTTCAATGGCACATTCATCCCAGTGGTCTTCGTGTTGGTGGTGTAAGTGACCATTGGCTTCCACGAAATCAACGTGGCCATTGTGGAAGAGCTTTGTGTACCCACATTCCATTGAGTGAGTATGAACTTCTGGATCAGTAGCCTTTTGACATGCCATGATAATATCCTCCTTATTTACCTAGTGAAGATGCTTCACTGGAAACGCGGTTCAGGACCGCTTGCAATAACTCTTTACATTTATGTATAAACATATTTATATGTATTTATCAAGGATTTTCGAAAAAAATAAATCCCGCTTCGGCGTACCGTTATCGCAATGGTCTCGTTTTCTTAGCGGGCGCAAAATAATTTTTGCTTGCCCTTTCTTAAAGAGCTGTGTTATTCTCTAAATCGTAATTATTACTATTTAGCGAAAGGAATCTGATATGCAAGCCCAATTCCAACTCCTCTGTTTTTTGGTTATGATACCGATGCTCTTTAGCGTGCCGTGGCTGGCCGCGAACCGGTTTTCACCCCAGCAGGTGGCTCGGAACCTGGCCGTGGCCGGCTTAGGAGTCGCGGCCGCCAGTGTGGCCTGGCTGCTGGGGGGCTATTCGCTCGCCTTTCATCAGGAAGTGATTAGTGATCCGCTGCCGGTTTTAGTCCAGCTTGAATTTGCCCTTTACGCCCTGGTCATGTTGCTGGGGACGGCCTTAGCCGCGCGCCGGACGCTCTTTTTTCCGCTCTTTGCGGCTCTGTGGCTCCTCTTGGTGTACGTGCCGGTCGCCAACCTCTTGAACGGCTGGCTGGCTAAGCTGGGAGCCCTCGACTTTTCTGGGGGCCTGGTGGTCCACTTGACGGCGGGCTTGACCAGTCTGGTCTTGGTCCGCCACTTGCGGGTGCAACTACCCATCTTGACCGCCGAACAGCCGGGCACTACCGCGCTGGGGACGGTGCTGATTTTCACCGGGTGGTTTGGTTTTAACCTGGCGCCGGCGGGCAGTTTTCTCCCGCATGGCCCGTTGATCATGCTCAATACGGTGGTCGCCGTTTTGACGGCCAGCCTGGCCTGGGCCGTGGCCGCACCGGGTCAGGAGTTGGTCGACCGGCTGTGCAACGGGATTAATACCGGCCTAGTGACCAGTACGGCCCTAGTTGGCTTTGTCGGCCCACAAACGATGGCCGTGACTGGTTTGGTGGCGGGGCTGATCGCGGCCCAGCTGGTGGAGCGCTACCACCAGGTCTGGCAAGACCCGGTCGATTCCCTGCAGATCAATACCACCGGGGCTCTGGTGGGGGTCGGCGGCTTAATTTTAGGCTTTGACCCCCACTTGGTCCCCGCTGGGACGACCCATTTGGCCCTGGCCGGCAGTGAACTGACCGCGGTGGGCGTTGTAGTCCTGATTACTTTGGTTGGCAGCCAAGTCGCCCTCTGGCTGAGCGAAGGCTGTCTCCATGCTTATCAACGAATTCGAGGTGTCAATATCAATGTCCGAAGCGAAGAAAACTAATATTGCCATTATCGGGGCTGGGCCAGCGGGGCTGGGCCTGGGTGCCACTTTGCGCCGGTATGGCTACCAGGATTTTCAAATTTTTGAGCAGGCCACGATCGGTGCCTCCTTTAAGCAGTGGCACCCGGCGACCCGCTTTATTTCCCCCTCCTTTACGACCAACGGCTTTGGGGCGCCCGACCTTAACGCGATTACGCCGGATACTTCCCCCGCTTACTCCTTGCAAACCACTTATCCGACGGGGGCTGAGTACGCGGCGTACCTCAAAATGGTGGCCGAAGAATACCATTTGCCAGTCCAAGAAAATTGCCCGATCCAATCAATCCGCCGTAATCAAGCCGGCTTTGAACTGGTCGGGCCTGCTGGAACGGTGACCACGGCCCGGTTCGTGGTCTTGGGCTTAGGTGATTTTCACTACCCAGACCAAGGAGCAATCGAAGGGGCCAAATTGGCCCAGCACTACGCCCAGATTCACAGCAACCAGCCGTTCTCCAGTGACGCCGACCCGCAAATCATCATCGGTGGTAACGAAGCGGCGGTCGACTTGGCCTGCCACATCGTCAACCACGGCGGTCGGGCCGCCTTGTACACCACCCGGACCGACCCGGCGTCAACTACGGCGGACCCCAGCCTGCGGTTGAGCGAACGCAGCCTGGAGCGCTTGGCACAGATTGCCTCGCACATCAGCGTCCACCCCAAGAAGACCTTGGTCAAGATTACCCAGCAAGCCGACCAGAGCTACCAGCTGACCTTTGATGACCACAGTCAAGTGGTGACGCGGCACCAGCCGCTGCTAGCGACCGGCTTTGATGTGGCGACCAGTCCGTTGATCAGCCCGTTTTTTGCCAAGGTCGATGGTCACTTGGCCCTGACGGATGCTGATGAATCAACGACGACGGCCAACTGCTTTTTGATCGGCCCGCAAGTCCAACACGGCAACACCCGCTTTTGCTACATTTACAAGTATCGCCAGCGTTGGGCGCCAATGGCCGAAACCCTCCTGCACCGCAGCAACTTTGCCATTGACCCAGAGGTGACAGCTTGGTATATGGCCCAGGGGATGTACCCGATGATCTTTTCCCACCACCATCACCACCACGATCACACGCCCGCGGCTGATGAGAGTTGTGATCACTGCCATCCAACCGGCTGTGGCTGCTAGTCGCGGCAGGTGATCAAAAAGTCTTAAAAAATTGGTTCTTCGTCAACTGGTACTGATGAACTTTTAGAAGAATAATTGGTCTACCC
>HHCFR05603__coassemble_2602_pt1 | contig 6177 bp, 4 predicted proteins | sample HHCFR05603__metabat2_low_PE_040 | metagenome-assembled genome bin HHCFR05603 | reverse complement strand
CCGGATATCGCACTGACCGGCATCCAGGCCACTTGGGGCAGGCGCTGGGCCCAAGTGGCCTGTTGGCTTGCCGTTAGGGGGCGGGTTAAGGCACTGCCCGCTTGGCGTTTTTGCCAGGGCCCCCCAAGGGGCAGTGAAGCAACGCTCACCGCCAAATAGACGCGCGGCGCTTGCGCTAACGGGTACACCCGACCAGGCACCGCTGGGGTAAAGCTGGTGCCATGCGCACTGGTCAGACGGTAAAGGTCACTTAAGATACTGTTGGCCGTGGCCAGGCCGCCGGCCCCGGGACCTTGGTAAACCGTCTGCCCCAGCCGTTCACTGGTTAAGGCCACCGCATTGTCGACCCCATCAAGGCCATAAAAGACCGATTGGGGCCCGATTGCAACGGGAGCGACTTCCGCCAAGAGCCGCTGGTCCCGGCGTTGGGCCCGCGCCAAGAGGCGAATTTTCAGTCCCCACTGCTGGGCTGCGTTCAGTAATTGCGGGGATAAAGCGGTAATCCCCGTGACTGCTAAAGCGGCGGGATTAACCACCTGGTGAAACGCCAGCCGGATTAAAATCGTCAGCTTATACGCAGCATCCAGGCCATTAAGATCCTTACTGGGGTCACTTTCCGCGTAGCCCTGCGCCTGCGCTTGGGCCAAAGCGGGGGCCAATTCACTGCCGGTTTGCTCCAGCTGGCTTAAAATGTAGTTGCTGGTCCCGTTTAAGACGCCGCTGATCGCTTGAATTTGGTCCGTGGCCAGCGCCGTGGTCAGCAACTGTAAAATGGGAATTCCACCGGCCACACTGCCCTCAAAGCCTACGCGTCCCCCGGACTGGTGGGCCAATTTTTCTAAGGCCGGCCCCGCAGTCGCCATTAAATCCTTATTGGCCGTTATCACCAGTTTGCCGTGCCGTAACGCCGTGGTTACGGCAGCTTGGGCCACCCCGGTCCCACCAATCAATTCAATGACAACATCAACTGCCGGGTCGGTTACGACTTGGCGCCAATCGGTCGTGACGCGCGTGGTCACCGGTAACTTAACGGTGCGCGGCCGGTTTGGATGCGCCACGGCGACCCAGGTAAATTCCCACCGCTGGCGGGTCAAGGCTTGGTAGTGCTGAGCATTAGTGACCAACTGCGCGGCGACCGCGCTGCCGATCGTCCCGAGCCCTAACAAGCCAATCCGTACGGTTTCCATCCTCACACCCCCTTGCGCTTTAGACCGTTAAGCGATCCAGGGCCTAGGCAAAATCAGCGACTAAGTCATCCCCATTTTCAATCCCAACTGAAATCCGGATCAAATCTGGCGTCACCCCAGCCGCCGCTAATTCAGCCGGACTTAATTGGGCATGGGTGGTAGAAGCCGGGTGAATGATCAAGGACTTGGCATCGGCAACGTTGGCCAGCAAGGAGAAGAGCCGCAGGTGGTCGATCAATTGCTTACCGGCGGCTTCACCCCCGGTCAAGCCCAAGGTAAAGATTGAACCGACCCCGTGCGGGAAGTAGCGCGTAGCTAAATCATGATACTTGCTGTCCGCCAATTCGGGGTAATTGATCCAGGCGACTTCTGGCCGTGTCTGCAAATATTCAATCAACTGGCGGGTATTTTGCACGTGCCGTTCCACCCGCAGCGACAAAGTTTCCAAGCCCTGCAAGAGCAAGAAGGAATTGAAGGGGCTGATGGATGCGCCGGTATCGCGTCCGACTTCGGCGCGGACCTTGGTGGTAAAGGCCGCCCCTGCCAGGTCGGCAAAGCGCAGACCTTCGTACTGGGCATTCGGGGTCGTAAAGTCGGGGTAGCGCCCGCTGGCGGCGTAGTCAAAGTCGCCCTTTTCCACGATCACCCCGCCCATGGTCGTCCCGTGACCGCCAATAAATTTGGTGGCCGAATGCACTACAACGTCGGCCCCGTGGTCTAACGGCCGAACCAGGTAGGGGGTCCCAAAGGTGTTATCTACAATAAATACCAGCCCGTGGGCGTGGGCAATTTCGGCAATGGCTTCAAAGTCGACCAGGTTGATCCCCGGATTACCGATACTTTCTACATACACCGCCTTGGTCTTGGCGGTGATCGCGGCAGCAAAGTTTGCGGGATCATCGGGATCGACAAAGTGGGTCGTGATTCCCAATCGCTTGAGGGTGACGTTGAACAATTCATACGTGCCCCCGTACAAAGTCGAAGCGGCAACAATTTCATCCCCGGCTTGGGCCAGGTTCAAAATCGCGTACGTAATCGCCGCCGACCCGGTGGCGACCGCAATCCCGGCCGTGCCGTGTTCAAGTTCCGCCACCCGCGCTTCAACGACCGCAGTGGTCGGGTTGGTCAGCCGGGTGTAGATATTGCCCGGTTCGCGCAGGGCAAAGCGATCGGCGGCCTGTTTGGCATCCTTAAAAACGTAGGAAGTCGTTTGGTAAATTGGCACCGCCCGCGAACCCGTTTCATCAACGGTTTGGCCGGCATGGACCTGCAGGGTTTCAAAATGGTCAGTTTGGGTAGTTGGATCTTGAATCGTCATAAAAATCGCTCCCTTATTTAAAATAGACTTAGCCAATTGGTATATAACAAAGTGCTGGTTGCTTGCCACTGCGCGGCGATTTCTGTCGTCCCGGGCCGGTAGTAGTGCTGGGGAGCCTGAATTGCCAGGCCCCGTGCCAGGTCACGCGCGTATTCCCGGGCCAGGGTATCGCGTGCGTATTCCGGGTGACCGGTAATAAAGAGCTCACGTTGGTCCTGGGTGGTTAGTAAAAAGGCTTCGACCTCATCGCTTTTGGCCAGCAGGGTCAAATCCGCCGGCAATTCGGCCGGGAGTTGCAAGCGCGTGTGGCGTGATTGGGGCATTCGGATCACCCCGCCGGCGCCCAGGTTTTGAAAGTAGCGACTGGTGGGCACCAAGGGCCGGGTTTGATAAATGCCAAACAACTTCTGGGCCAAGCGCTGGGTGCGCCAGCCGTAGCGGACGTGCAAGGCGGCCTGACTGGCCCAACATTCATAGACCACGGCTTGGTGGTGGTGATGGAGCCACTGCACCAACGTCGTGAACTCCGCCCAGTAATCTACTTTAGGAAAGGCTAATTGCTCCACCGGGGCCCCGGTCACGATTACCCCATCAAAGGGCTGGGTAAACGCAACTGACAGTGGCCAATACGTCCGCTTGATCGCCGCCGCATCGCCATAGCGAAAATGATGACTGACCGGGTAGGCAAAGCCCACTTGGCAGTCCACCTTGGTGCGGGCCAGTAAATTCAGAAATTGCAATTCCGTGGCTTCTTTGGTCGGCATCAAATTCACCACCAGCAACCGCCGACCTTGGGACACGGGCTGGTTGACCCAGCGCCCGTGAGCCCGGGCCAAGCCGTTTAATGCTTGTACGGTCATGCTGATCCCTCCTTTAAGGTTCGTCGCCTAGTGCCAACGCCTGTTTAAAATCGGCCAACAAATCCGCCGGGTCCTCCAACCCCACTGACAAGCGCAACAGACACGGCGTAATTCCCAGGGCCAACCGGGTTTCAACCGGCACATCGGCGTGGGTCTGGTAGTAGGGAATCGTGATCAGGCTCTCCACCCCGCCCAGGCTTTCGGCAAAACTGATTAGTTGCAAGTGGTCCAAAACTTGCTCAGCCAAGGCGGCCGAGGCCATCGTTAAGGACACCATCCCACCAACGCCCGGATAGCTCACCTTGGCAACCCCCGGCAACTCAGGAAGGTGCGCGGCTAAATAGCGCGCGTTAGCCGTGTGTTGTTTCATCCGAACCGGCAAGGTCTTGAGGCTGCGCAATAATAACCAAGCGTCAAAACTGGCCAGGGTGTCACCGGTCATTAAATAGTAGTCATAATAGATTGCCGCCAACACTTCATCCTTGACGATCACGGCACCCCCCAACAGATCATTATGACCAGACAGATACTTCGTCGCCGAATGGACGACCACATCGGCCCCTAAAGTCAACGGCTGTTGATAAACCGGCGTTAAAAAGGTATTATCAACCATCACTCTAATGGCGGGGTCAAATTGGTGAACTGCCCGGGCCACGGCAGCAATGTCGACCTGCTTCATCAGGGGATTCGAAGGGCTTTCCAGCCAGACGACCTTGGTGTGCGGCGTCAACTGGGCCACCAGCTCTGCTGTTGCATGACCATCCCAAGTCGTCCAGTGGATTCCGGCATGCTCAGCCAGGTAGCCAAAGTAGCGAAAGACGCCGCCATACAGGTCATCTAAAGCGACAATTTCATCGCCCGACCGCAAAAAACTGAGCGCTAATTGGACTGCCGCCATCCCCGAACTAAGGGCAAAGGCCTGTTGCCCAGCTTCCAAGCGGGCCAGATTTTGCTCTAACACGCGCCGGGTCGGGGTTGCCAAGCGCGCGTAGGAATACCCCGCCGCCGGTGAGAAATCCCGGGCCGCCGCTAAGCTGGCGTGCCGATAATTCGACGCCAGGGTGATCGGCATGGCGATCGCCCCGTGAGCCCCCTGCCGGTTACCGGCCTGGACCGCCGTTGTTTCCAATGTCCACTTTGCTTTTGTCATTACGCTTCCTCCTGACATCAAATGGTTTGACTTGCCAACGCTTGTTGCAAATCAGCAATTAAATCACTGGCCGCTTCAATTCCGACCGCTAAGCGAATCAAGCCGGGGCTGATCCCCGCGGCCGCTTGCTCGGCGGGGGTCAACTCCGCGTGGCTCATTTGGCTGGGCAGCTCAACCAGGCTTTCGACCGCGCCGAGGCTGACCGCCCGGGTAAACAAGTGCAAACGGTTGACGACGGCCGCCGCATCAACTCCCGGGACCAATTCAAAGGACAAAACTCCACCGCCAGCCCGGTATTCGCGGCCCAAGGCTGCTTTCGTTGGGTAATAGATCTTTTGGACTACCGGTTGGGCCTGCAAGAAGGCCTGCAGCCGGGTTACGTTGGCCAACTGCCGGTCAAGCCGCACCGCCAGGGTTTTGAGCCCGCGGGCCAATTCATGGGCCTCCGCGGGGGCAAGGACCGCGCCCAGGGCATTTTGGATCTGGTACAAGCGCTTGGCCAAATCTGGATCCTTGACCGTCACCACCCCGGCTGAAACCTCGGAATGGCCCGCCAGGTACTTAGTCGCGGAGTGAATTACAATGTCGGCCCCCCAGCGCAGGGGTTGGGCCAAATACGGGCTCAAAAAGGTGTTATCCACGATCGTTAACAAGCCATGCTGGTGGGCCAAGCGCGCCAGCGGGGCGACCGGGGTTACCTGCAATAAGGGGTTGGTGACCGGCTCAAAGTAGATCGCCTTGGTATTGGGCTGGATCGCCGCGGCCACCGCCGCCAAATCCCGGGTATCAACGGCGGTAATCGTTAAATCCCACCGGGAAAAAAATTCCTTGAGCAAACGAAAGGTCCCCCCGTAGATTTGCTTGCCAACCACCAAATGATCGCCGGCCTGAAAAATCGCCAGCGCCGCATGAATCGCCGCCATCCCCGAGGCAAAGGCAAAGGCCGCTTTACCCCCTTCCAAGGCTGCCAATTGGGCTTCCACGGCATGGCGCGTCGGGTTGCCCGAGCGACCGTAATCATATTGCGGGGCCGTGCCAATCGCGGGGTAGGCGTAGGTTGTGGCCGGATAAATTGGCAACACCACCGCCCCATACGGGTCAAGCTTGGTCCCGGGACCATGAACTAATTGGGTTTGAAATTTTGCCATTGTAATTACCTCCTGCTTGCTTGAACCAATAAAAAAACCTCCGCCCCCGGATTTCAGACTTGAAATCCAGGGACGAAGGTTCGTGGTACCACCCTGCACTTCGCCAACATCACAGTTGGCGACTCATTAAGTACCCACCCACTGGGGGCGGAGACTTTGCAAGGTATCGGTTGCACCCGGGGTGAGTAGCTACATTAAACAACCCTCACTCTGCCTCAAAGCTCATCTTCAACCCTTGGCAGTTCGCTCTTTCCCATCCCCCGAGCTCGCTTGGCAACCGCCGCCGGCCTACTCTTCTTTTCATCGGCATCTCATCAATTTCTAATTGTCAAACAGCTTACCACCACTTCGGAAAATGTCAACCGTCTTTTTTATTTTTATCAACTAATCGGTATTTTTCTACATAATATGGACACCAGCCAGCTTTTTCGGGCCGGGATCCCTCCACTTTCGCCCGGAGCAAAAAATTAAAATTAGGGTTTGACAAACCAAAATGAGAATGTTTTAATATAGT
>HHCFR05603__coassemble_1720_pt1 | contig 9388 bp, 11 predicted proteins | sample HHCFR05603__metabat2_low_PE_040 | metagenome-assembled genome bin HHCFR05603 | reverse complement strand
CTTCAATTATAGCAGTCTTCCCTGCCAATTTAAAGGGGTAATTAAATAAAGGTCAGATGGGGCGCGTCCTTAACTATCTTGTGATAATAAAATGTTTATGTTTTTGCTTGACGAAATTGGTATAGCGACCGTAAAGCTGTTATTGGGGCAGCTAGTTGTTTAACAATCTAACGGTCTAAAATATTTGACAGACACTCACTTCGGATTGTTAAGCAGCTGGTTTTTCTAACCAGTGAATTTCCACAGCCGAAAGGACCTTTTTCTTAATACATAGTGAAAGAAAAGTATCCGGCGTAAGTTGCTTTTGAACAAATGCAAGCCCAGGTTGCGAAGAATCAATGTGCCCAAAAACTGCTGGTTGGATGATAAATTCGCAAGTTTTTGGAGTAATAGTTAATCCCTTGCCACCCCACTTCAAATAGCTTTCTTTCAAAGACCAAATACGACTAAACACCCGCCAATATTGAATCGGATCAGTTTGATAACTAGCCAGTAACTGTTGTTCATTAACAGTTAAGGCTCTTTTAATGATGCTCTTCGGTAAGACTACTGCCGTTTCAACATCAATCCCAACCGGAACATCAGCAAAGGCACAAACCACGAGCCCATGGCAATGACTCAAATTAAAATGTACTTCCGGATACGCGGGTAAAAACGGCTTTCCACATTCGTTTACAGCTAGCATCGTTGGCAAGATCTTTATTCCGTAAATATCTTGCAGTCCTTGCGCTAAAAGATTACGTCCGCAGAGGTGATCAGCTTCGTTGTTGCAAAATTTTTGCCAACTTCCATACACTTGTAGCATTAATGACCTCCCTAATGCTTCGCAATTTTTTCAATCAACCATTGTTGAAAGGAAGCTACTCCAATGCCAACATAAATAACCCCTACTACCATCGCAATACCAATTTCAAACGGCAAACTGCCTAGCTTCGTTACGGCTAAATTTCCCATCACAGTCAAACCAATCGCCCAACCACATAACCAGGCTGGCGTATAAATATAGCGTGGCAGGTTTTCGCCGCCGACAACTGCCATTCCCCCAAACACAAAGAGTACCAAGTAGAGTTCAACCTGTGGATTAAAATTGAGAATTGCCATTAACCATAGACTCAACACCGCCCACAAATCGCCAAGCAAAAAGCCATTGATCATTGGTAGAGCTTTTTGACGTTGATTCCCCGCAGCTACATACACTCCCGCACAAATCAAAGCCACGGCCCCCGGGCGAACCCCAAGCAATGGGGCCAATACCGCCCAAAGTGGGGGTAATAACGCAATTCCTAATGCCAAGCTGCCAATTTGAACCCATTTATTAGTTCTGGACTTTTCCATCCTTAATCACCACCTGATCCCAAGGAAAGCCCTGCCAAACCGGGACCCCGGTATATTGTTTCAAGGGTTCTTCACCGGTTAAAACCCGTAAAGCACCAGCCGCTAAAGCTTCCATTTCAAATTCACCGGGGTAAGCTGAAACTGGCGCAATAAAGGAACAAGCTTCGCTAATCCGAGCAATCAACTCTGGATTATATGCCATTCCCCCACCTAACAAGATACCATCAACTTGGCCTTTTAGGACCGTTGCCATGGCACCGATGCACTTTTCAATCTGGTAAAGCATCGCATCCCACAACATTTGAGCGTATTGATCACCAGTGTCCTTACGCCGAACTAATTCTTTCGTGTCCGAGATCCCCAGATGACTGACCAAGCCGCCCCGCCGAGTTAACAATTGTCGCATTTCTTGGGTGGTTGCATGCGTTTGATCCATATAATCCAAAATATTAGCCAATGATAAGCTCCCTGTCCGTGTTGGAGCCATGGGTCCTTCACCACCAACAATGTCAAACCCATCAATCATCCGCCCATGATGGTGTGCCGAAACAGAAATTCCCCCTCCAATGTGGCAGACAATCAAGTTCGTTTGCTCATAAGGCTGATGCAATACACTCTTACTATGCCGAATGGCCATTTCTTTAAGGTTTAATGCGTGTAAATGAACGGTCCGGTAAACATGTTTGAGCCCCGTCATCCGAGCTACGTCTTGCAACTCATCAACATCCGGTGGATTAACCACTAAAGCTTTGGCACCATGACCACCTGCCTTAGCTAATTCAGCAGCCAGTTGCGATCCCAACGTGGCCGGGTGAATCACCCCATTGGCACAAGTCCGGGCATGTTCTAAGACCAAATCGGTCACCTCGTAAGTCCCCCCTGTCATCGCGATCAGGCCGCCACCCCGACCAACAAAGACATCAATATCTGCTAAAGCAATCCCATTTTCTTTTAGAAAGCTCATGATCATATCACGACGGTAAGGCAACTGATCAGCTAAAGTTGGATATTGTTCTAATTCCGCTGCTTCATGTTGAATATTTTGGTAGCATAAGCGCGTGCCATTTTCAAAGACCGCAATCTTAGTTGACGTAGAACCTGGATTAATTACCAAAATTTGATAACGTTGCATGAAGAATCCCTCCTTGTGATAAAATAACAGGCCACTTCAAATTTGAAGGGGCCTGTTAAAAATAAGATCTACTTTTAATGAATGAAACTTTGTTAATTAATGACTAGCCCGGACCGCGCTTAAAATGATATTACCCTTTAATTCAGAAACCGGAGCACTCCGTGAGCAATCACAGACCACATCGTTAAAGCCTTGCAAAATTGGTCCGTAAGCATTCGCATGGCCTACTTGTTGTAGGATCTTTACTCCAACGTTTCCAACGTTCAAGTCTGGCCAAATCAAAATATTCGCTTGTCCAGCAACCTTACTCTCGCGGTTAACCTTTTTGGCTGCAACAGCAGGTGAAACGGCAGTATCAAATTGAAATTCGCCGTCAATAGCTAAATCTGGTCGCCGCTTATTGGCAATTGCCACCGCACGACTAACCTTATCGACTAATTCTCCTTGCCCACTGCCTAAAGTAGAATATGACAACAATGCGCAACGCGGTGTCCAGTCTAATAGCGCTTGCACTGATTCACACGCCGAAATTGCAATATCTGCTAATTGCTCATCAGTTGGGTTGGTACAGACTGCACTATCCCCCACTACCAATAATTCACCTTCACTTCCAGCAAAACCAGGAATTTCACAAATCCCGATACTAGAAATCGTACTGATGCCAGGTTGCATACCAATTACCATTTGGCCTGCTAAAAGGACATCTTCCGTCGTATACTCAATTCCAGCAAAGGTAACATCCGCGGCCCCTGCGGTTTGCATTACCATCGCATAGTACAATGGATCCGTCATCCGACGCCTTAATGCTTTTTCTTTCAGTAAGGTCTGTGGCAAGGCCACGTATTTTGCAATCAAGTCATCCCGCATCGTTTCATCCGCAAGATCAATAATCTGGAAAGCCGTGGACTCGTAACCAAGCTCGGCTAATTTGGCAGTAATGGCTTGTGGATCTCCAACCAGAATGGGGTGAATATAACCTGCCTTTCCTGTCTCAAAAGCCGCTTGCAACATTCGTTCATTGAGTGCCTCTGGAAAAGCAACCCGTTGGGGATTGGCCAACGCTTTTTCATAAATTTTACTCAGCACTTTGATCACCCTATTCCATCTCTGTTTCGATCAAGTCTACTAAATCTCCAATCGTGGTACACTTGCTAGCATCCGCTAACATTAAAGAAACATCCAATTCATTTTCAATTTCAGCAACTAACGCAACCATCCAAACCGAAGCTGAGTTTAAATCTTCCTTAAAGGTTGTTGCTAACGACAAATCATCCCGATTTTTTTTGTAAACCGTAGCGACCATATCCAATACTGCGCTTTCTAATTCCGTCTTAACCATTGTGAGTTCCTCCATTCTTTTGCTGTGACTTCATATAAACAATAACTGCAATAATTGATGAGACCCCGGCACTTAACGCTCCATCAATTCCAGTCCCCATTACGTGACTGACTAAAGTGGTTGGTAAAGGTATCAAAAAGTAAGCCAAGACGCCTGGAACCACAAAACTGAGAATAATCCCTGGCAACGAATACTTGAACGCTTGCTTAAACATCTCAATCACGCTCCCCTCAGCCGTCATTCGTCAAGATCAAAGACTACGGTTTTAAAACCGCCTTCGCGTTGAAAAATTGCTGCATGACAGGGCAATGGCAATTTGGCTGCTAATTCAGCCTTATTTTTTCGACTTACACCACGGATAACGGCATTCAAAGTCGTCCCTTCTTTAAGTTCGACTTCCCCATAAGCAAATTTACCCAAGTTTTTATATTCTGGCTTAGATGATAACGGTGCTGGCAAGACTAAGGTCTTAACCATTGCTGCGCCATCGATTTCATACCATTCGGTCTCATAGCTGCCACAGCTATTGCAAGCATAAACTGGTGGAAATTCAACATGACCACACTGAGGACACTTCCGTCCCAAAATTTTGCCTTCTTCTAACCCGTCATAAAACTTATTGACGACTTTCTCCAATTTAATGGTCATTTTAATTTGCCCCCTTTTCATCCATCGTCCGAATGATCACAGCAGCCACATTTTGCGCCCCACCGTAGCCACGCAGCATGGTCGTCTTTGGAATCTTCTTCACTTCACGCTCACCACATTCGTTCCACATCTGCTTACATGCTTCATATACATCCGCTAAGCCAGACGCCGCGTGCGCATGACCAAAGGAAGTCCGTCCCCCATTAGTATTGATCGGCTTATCGCCATCCCAAGCAGTCCGGCCTTCACAAATGTATTTCCAGCCTTCGCCTTCTGGCAAATAACCTGCAATTTCTGCGGAAACTAAGTGGGAGGTAATAATAAAGTCATTGGCAAAGAAGAGATCTAAGTCGTCGCCGGATAAACCAGTTAACTCATACGCTTCTTTAACGGCTTGTTGAGTAGCTCGCACTTCAAAATGCGGCGTCGTTGCTTCACAAGCGGCACTCCCAATCCCTAAAATTTCGATTGGTTGGTGCTTCAGATGCTTAGCAATTTCTGGAATCTTTTCCGTTGCACATACAATTGCGGCTGCGGCACCGTCACATTTTAATTCCAACCCACCAGCCCGTAAGTACTCACCCATTCGTGGGTTATACGGAGAATCCATATACTCATCAAGGGGCATTCCTGCTTCTTCGGCCAAAGATTCATAGGTTCGCCGCTCAATGGCTAATGGATTCTTTGACGCATTCCGCCGATTATTGATACACATCCAGTTCAAAGTATCGTTCATTTGTTGATCCGTTAACCCCCGGGTCCGCACGTACCATTCCGCAGCATCATCATAGATTAACTCTTGCCCTGCCATTAAACTCCGCGTATAGGTCCGATCATATAACCAAGCCGTGGTATGCAAGAATTTTTCCATGGTCATCTTATCCCGCTTGTAAGGATGCTTTGGCGTTTCAACGTTGTCAGCCGGATGCGGCGTACTATCGCCAAATTCAACGGCCCCAGTTAAAACGCAATCATATTTTCCCGATGCCACTGCATTGGCTGCTTGTTCCAAAGCTAGATAACCAGTACAACAAGCTTCTGAGTGGTGGATAGAACCTTTCCCCTTCATGCCGAACCAATTGGCAATTTGGACATTTGGGGTCAAATAATTCGAACCATTTAAAGGACTTGCGCAACCATGGAAATAAAAATCTACGTCTTGGGGGTTAACCCCTGCGTCTTCCATCGCCTTTAGCGCTGCATACCCGTACATTTCCCCTTCAGTCAAACCATTAGTTTCTTCATGATCGACTGTATACATAAACGGCGTACATCCGACCCCGATAATCGAGACACTGCGCTGATAATTTCCGAGTTTAACCATTTCGACCACCCTTCCGTTTAAGTTGCTTTTGCATTTGATGTCTTTATCATATACAATTAAAGCGCTTACATCATTGTGCAATCGAACAATTTGTTAACTATCACACAATTAACCATTAATAATAAGATTTTAAAAAGGAGGCGGTCCTATCGAAGCCGAAACTTTGATCAAAAGACTGCTAAAGAAACTTCCTAACGCTAAAGTTTGGGGTGCCCTAAAGAAAAATTTAACAGTCTTAGATCTCCGTTTGTTACCGTCAGATCAATTTGTGCTTTTACCCAACACCGTTTATCTCACATCAACAAAAAATTTGCCAAAACCTCCCCAACTAACTCCAACCATCATCTTTTGCTATGGGCCAGCCATTAATTTCGCTGCTTATGGTCAAGTAAATGCCCAAATTATCTACTGCCCGCACCTTTCACAGGTGCAACTCTTTAATCTTCTTTCTGATATTCTTATGGCCGATGTTCGTTTAAACCAACAGCGAATTGCGTTGAATTCAGTCCTTTTTGCCAATCAAGGCCTCCAAGCGCTAATTGATTTTGCCGCGCAACTTTTTAACAATCCCGTTGCCGTAATTGACTTACAATACAAGCATCTGGCCACTTCTGCCGATTTTACCGCGCAATCATCCCAATCGCAGTATATTGATGCGCCTGGTATCCACTACATTCATAAAAGCCACCTTACTGAGCGAATTCGAAATCACTCCACCCCCATCCAGTTTTTCAACGACCACTTACAAACTGAGGTTATGGTCAGTGCCGTCAAAATTGATAACATTGAAGTCGCCCATTTGATCGTAACCCAGACCAATCAAGTCTTCCGCGCAACTGATTTAGAGCTTCTAGCTTACCTCGCCCAATTAGTCGCTAATGAATTACAAAAAGATGCGGTCTTTGCCAATAATAAAGGCGTCATGTATTCGTATTTTCTCGCTGATCTTCTCTCTGGTACTTCTACTAACACCCAAGATTTTACGGAATTCTTAGCTAAGCAAGGATTTTTATTGAAGCCTAATCTTTATGTAATGGTAATTCCTTCCGGCGCCTATAATAATTCTTCGCTTTCTTTAAATGTCATCGCTACTACTATCCATAAACTTCTAGCAGGGAGCATTTTTGCCGTTTACAAAAATTCGATTGTTTTCTTAATTTCGAAAGAAGCCTACCATGAATTAAGCGACTATGAGTTGGCTAATCTAAAACAATTTCTGACAGCTCAACACTTAAAAGCTGGCATCAGCAATTTCTTTACTCATTTGGAAAACACCCCCATCTTCTACCGTCAAGCCGTGACTGCGGTACGTTTAGGCCAAAACCTCCACGACCCTGCTGTCCTTTTTTACTATAAGGACTACTATATTTTCCAAATTCTCGAACTGCTCAAAAAAGAGAGCGGCAAGCTCGAATACTTAATTCATCCAGGCGTCATGTTAGTATACAAATATGACTTAGAAAACCAAACTGATTTATTAACTACGTTGCGAGAATTCTTAGCTCACCCTGGTCAACCCAAGATTATCGCCGACCATCTTCATATCCACAAAAACACCCTGCTTTATCGACTCAAAAAGATTAAGCAGATCACCAATTGTGATTTCACCAGTGGACAAGATTATATGAACTGTAATTTTTCCCTGAGAATCATGATGTATTTGGGAATGTTGCCAGAACTTTCATCAAATGATTCTAAATTTCTCTAAAAAAGTCCCCCAACGCCGTTCAAACGTTGAGGGACTTGCTATTGCTACTTTAATTTTGGTGGAATAAATCCCGGGTATAGACCTTATCGATCACGTCTGCCAATTCTTCATGATACCGATTAGCAACAATCAAAGCACTCTGCGCCTTAAATTTAGCCAAATCATTTTCCACTGGGCTACCAAAGAAGGTGGTCTTGCTTGGCAAGGTTGGTTCGTAGATCACCAAGTGCACCCCCTTAGCCTTTAGGCGCTTCATCACCCCTTGAATGGCGGACTCGCGGAAATTATCCGAATCCGTCTTCATCGTGAGCCGATAAATGCCAATCGTGACCGTCTTTTCGTGGGCCTGATCATACTGCACACTAGCCGAATAATCATAGTAACCAACCCGCTGGAGAATCTGATCGGCAATGAAGTCCTTCCGGGTCCGATTCGCCGCCACAATCGCGGAAATCATTTCTTCTGGAACCTGATCGTAATTGGCCAACAATTGCTTCGTGTCCTTTGGCAAGCAATAACCCCCGTAGCCAAAAGAAGGATTGTTGTAATGGCTGCCGATCCGCGGATCCAGCCCCACCCCTTCAATAATCTTTTGCGCCGCTAAATGTCGCGTGGCCGCATAGGTATCCAATTCATTAAAGTAAGCCACCCGCAAGGCAAGGTACGTATTAGCAAATAACTTGACAGCTTCGGCCTCGGTCGGCGGCATCAATAAGGTTGGCACGTCCGGCGCTAGTGCCCCTTCTTGCAACAAGGCGGCAAAATGTTGCGCAGCGACTTGCTCATCTTCATTAGCTGAAGTGGCTGAAACAATAATCCGGCTCGGGTATAAATTATCGTATAAGGCCTTGGACTCCCGTAAGAACTCCGGGCTAAACAAAATCCGGTTCGTGTGGTAGCGTTCCCGCATTTCCGCGGTAAAGCCAACGGGAACCGTCGACTTAATCACCAGCCAGGCCGTGGCATTAACAGCCAAGACTTGTTCGATCACGCTGGTGACCGCGCCGGTATCAAAGTAATTCTGCTGGGGATCATAATTCGTTGGGGTGGCAATAATGACATATCTGCCTCCTGATAGGCCGCCGCAGCGTCCAACGTCGCCGTCAACTGAAGGGGCTTCTCCCGTAGGTAACGCTCTAGGTATTCATCCTGAAGTGGGGACTGCCGACGGTTGATTTGCGCCACTTTTTCGGCAATAATATCAACCGCCGTTACTTGGTGGTGTTGCGCTAATAAAACGGCCAGTGATAAGCCTACGTAACCCGTGCCGGCCACAGCAATTTTTAACGGTGCGCTTTTTTCCATTACCGATTCCCCCTCAAGCTACTGATAATGCAATAAATAATTTATTTAAGTATACGCTTTTTCGAGAGCGGTTTCAAAGTTATCCATCTCAACCATAAAAGCCCCGCCCTCTTCAGCCAATCAGCTAAAAGAAGGCGGGGCTTATCACATCAATCTTCCTTACCTAGCCCGCAATCGCCATTTGATAGTAGCGTTGGGCCTCAGCTTCTGAAATTTGACGAGATTGGGCTACTAAGCGGACAATTTGGGCTTTAGCCAGACCATCATCTTTCATCGCCCGAATCATCTTTAATGTCGTCTCATTAGTTCCTTGCATAACTCCCTGCTCGATACCTTGTGCAATTCCCCTTTCAATTCGGTACTCAATATCTTGTTCCCGTAAGTTAATTTTCATCGCCTCGTCCCTCCATTCACTATTCATTTTAGCTTTGGCTTGCATCTGTTCTAATTTTAAAATAAACGGGTCATTGGGAGCAACTTTCCCCGTTTCGATAAACTCGCATAAGCGCTGTAAGGCCGGATTCACCTGAGCAATTGGGGCAGTAACGTCAAGATAAATAAAATTTAAAAGACGGTCCGGCTGATGCTCTCCCGCCA
>HHCFR05603__coassemble_1500_pt1 | contig 10755 bp, 10 predicted proteins | sample HHCFR05603__metabat2_low_PE_040 | metagenome-assembled genome bin HHCFR05603 | reverse complement strand
ATATACTTTGCCGCTTGCCACATTGGTCCTTCCCCCCTAATCGTAAATTCCCTCACTGAGGTAGCGGTCGCTGCCGTCCGGAAAAATCGTGACGATCGTTGCATGGGCCGGCAATTGTTCGGCAACCGCTAAACTGGCTGCCAAAGCGGCACCACTGGAGCTGCCAATTAACAACCCAAGCTCGCGTGCTGCGCGCTTAACTTCGCTAAAGGCCGCGTCATCACTGATGGTTTGAACTTGATCTACGCGGACCTGGTCAAAGAACGGTGGCCGTTGTTCCACCCCAATCCCTTCCGTGCGGTGGGGATGAACGGGGCCCCCGTTTAAAATCGACCCCGCCGGTTCCACCGCCACGGTATAGACATCAGGCTGGGCCGCTTGTAAGGCTTGCGCCGTGCCAGCAAAGGTTCCGCCCGTGCCTGCGCCGGCGACAAAAGCCGTGATTGGTTCCGCCCCTAAAGCCGCCAGAATTTCTGGTCCTAACGTGCGCTGGTAAGCTGCTGGGTTCAGTGGGTTGTTAAATTGGTTGGGCACATATGAGCCCGGGACTTGGGCCGCTAGTTCGTAAGCTTTTTTCGTCGCCCCGGTCATCCCCAATGCACTGGGGGTATTAATAATTTCAGCCCCCAAAGCCCGCATCAGCGTTTGCTTTTCCTGGCTGAATTTAGCGGGCACCACTAGTTTCAACGGTAAATGATACCGCTGGGCCGCCAGAGCCAAGCCAATCCCCGTATTCCCCGCCGTCGGCTCAATAATCGTGGTCTGACCAGGCAGAATGTCTCCCGCAGCAATGCCGCCTTCAATGATCATTTGCCCTAGCCGATCCTTCACGCTCCCCCCAGGATTTAAAAATTCTAATTTCGCTAAAATCCGACTCTGATTGGGGGGTCGGGAGCGCTAATTCCAACAACGGGGTCTGCCCAATTAATTCGTGCACGTGGTGGTAAATCATGGTGGTTCTTCCTTTCTTTGACTTAGACACAAAAAGACGCCAATTCCCTGCTTAGAATTGGCGTCTTATCCAATTGACCTGTCTTAATGGGGTGGTCAGCGATTGCTGTCTTTAATCATCAACCATGCCAAAAAAGTGGGTCGCTCGCATAAGACGCGATCCACAACAACACAAGCTCGCCTTGAGTTGCTTAATTGGCATCAGTGATCCTCCCAGTAATTAATTAAAAGTAAGCATACGCGCAAACGGGAAGCGTGTCAACTATTCTTCCGGCCGCGCTTGCAAGTCCGTCCGTACTACCAAGACATCAATCGCCGCGTTGCGCTTAACAAAGGACGTGACTGAGCCCACCATTGCCCGTTGTAAGCGTGACATCCCGCTGGCCCCCATCATGATCAAGTCATTACTGTGATCACGCGGGAAATCAAAGGAAATTACCGTCTTCGGGTTCCCTAACCGGATGTGAATATCCAAGTTTTCAAACCCGTCTTGCTTCGCTTGTTCCAATAAACTTTGTAAGTATTCCTTCGCCTTGTCCACTAATTGGTAAGCAATGCTGCCGTCGGACATGCCGGCAAAGTTGTATGACATCGCCCGGGTATCGATTACGTTCAATAAGTCAATGTGAGCGCCGTTCCGGTTGGCAACTGCAATCGCTTTGCGCAGCGCCATTTCTGCTTGAGCTGACCCATCAACGGGCACGAGGATGTTTTCGTATTCTTGATCCATAATTTTCACTCCATTCACTCAACTCTTGCTTTTATTGTACCATATTTATCCCTAGCTTAACTGAACAAAAAGTGGTGAAAATGTTTTCCATCTTCGGTTGTCGTTGACTTTCCCCCATAAAATGTTCTACAATCGTCCTAGTTTAATTTCATGAACACCGGTTGTCTTTTTGACGTCAAAAGGAGTTTTTGCAATGGATCAAATCGACCGCAAGATCATTAACATGCTTGAGCAAAATGCCCGGGCTTCGCTCAAAGAGTTGTCTGCCGCCTGTTATATCTCATCCCCGGCCATTGCCGCCCGGATTGCCAAATTAGAAAAAGCCGGCATCATTACCGGCTATCACGCCAGCGTAAACTTTGAAAAGCTCGATTACCACGTCAAAGCCTTCATCCAAATTCAACTGGAACCCCGGCAAAAGGGAGAGTTTTACCCCTTTGTCAAAACGGTTCCGAACATCATTGAGTGCAATTGCGTAACTGGCGATTACTCTGAGTTAATGGAAGTTGTCTTTGAATCCACCGCCGCCCTGGACAATTTTATCAATGATCTGCAAAGTCGGTTTGGCAAGACCAGTACCCAAATCGTCTTTTCAACCAGTGTTGATCACCGGGGCATCACCTTCCAAAACGTCGACGATTTGTCCGCCGATGGCTTAAAAGACGACGCTCATCACTAAATCCCAAAGCGGGCCAAGCACAGAAATTAGCTTGGCCCGCTTTTACTTACCGCTCACGCTGTCAAGCGGCGCAATTCGTTTCTCACCATCCCGGCGCCAATCAAAGTGATGAGCAGCTCATTGACCGGCATCGCCGCAAAAACCCCGTTCACGCCGCCGAGCCAAGCCAGCAAAACGATCAGGGGCAATAAAATTACATACCCCCGTAAAAAAGACAGCGTAAATGATACTTGCCCGCGGTTGACGGCCGTTAGAAAGATAATCATCAAAATATTGGCCGCCGCAAAGACGGCACTGGTAAAGTAAATTGGCAACCCCGTCAGCGCATAGTGCAGTAATTGGGGTTGGTGTTCGGTGTTGAACAGCGCCACAATCGGGGCTTTAAAAACAATTAAACCGAGCGTTAAGAGCGCCGCTAACGTGACCGTCAGCTTCAAGCCATGCCAAAACGCCGTAACGGCATTTTGCGGCGCGTGCTTGCCAAATTCGCGGCTGGCAATCGGTTGGACCCCTAGCGCAACCCCATTGGCGGCAGCGAGGGTGATAATCGCCACATTGGCCACCACCCCGTACGCCGCGACCGCGTAGTTTCCCGCCAGCAGCAACAGCATCCAATTAAAAACATAAATGCTGACCCCACTGCTCATTTCATTCATAAAGGGCGCCAGCCCCAACCGCGCCGCCGCTTTCAGGGTCGCCAACTGCGGTTTGACCCAGCGCCAGGTTAATTGGCGGTGTTTGAAGCGGGCATGGCGGCTCAAGACCAGCAGGCTGCATAGTGGTGAAAAAATCACCGCCAGGGCCGCCCCTTCCATTTGTAAGCCCAACTTAAAGATAAAGAACCAATCAATCAGCACCACGCACACCGTTTCCGTCAAGGTTGCCATCATCGTTAGACTTGGGTTGCCATCATTGCGAACAAAGTTGATCGTAATGTAATTGCACATGTATAAGGGCGCACTGAAAGCCATAATCCCCACGTAGGTTCGCCCTAAGCCCAGGGTTTGGCTATCCGCCCCCAACAAGTGCAATAAGGGATCTAAAAATAGCCAAATCAAGCCAATTTCAACCACCCCCAGGCCAAAGGCAAAAATCATTAACTGACTATACGTTGTTTGGACCCGGGCCGGCTCCTTTACCTTATGCAAGGAAAAATAAGTGGCGCCCCCAACCCCGAGCAACAGCCCCGTAGCGTTAAAAATATTGTACAGAGGCAGGGCTAAGTTCAAGACCGTCAACCCCAGTGAACCCGCCGCAATTGCAATGAACAGGGTATCAATGAGGACATAAGTTGATAGCCCCACGTTCGCCAAAATATTGCGGATAACGTAGTGATTAATTTCGCGTTTGATTGCCAAAGCTCCGGTCATCTAATCGCCGCCTTCCGTTGCCAGGATCATTTTAAGGTGGGGAATGCCATCTAGCAAAAAGACCTCTGAGACCGCTTTAAACCCAAAGGATTCGTAGAAGTGCCGCAAATAGTTTTGCGCTTCGATCTCAATTAATTTCCCGGGAAATAACCGGTGCGCCCAGTCAATCGTAGCCGCTACCAATTGGCGGCCATACGCGTGCCCCCGGTAGACTTGGGGTACCAACACCCGGCCAAACGCTGCCCCCGTCGCGGTGGCCATTAACCGGGTGTAGCCCACCAAATGACCGGCGTCATCAAATAAACGCAAGTGATACGCCGTTATATCCTGCTCGTCAATTTCTTGGTAGGGACAATTTTGTTCAACCACAAAGACTTTGACCCGTTCCCTGGCAATTTGATAAAATTCTGCACTCGTTAATTCTGCTAAGCGTTGAACTTTGACTTCCATTTTTTTGTCGCCTCCTGGTTCTTGTTAAAAAGGCACCCCCGATCTCCCGCATGTCAAACTGACAGGCCCTAGTGGAAGGTCGTTGGTGCCTTGGTGGTTGACTCCCCGGGGGTAAGCCAACCGGCGTAATTAACTTGTCTTTATCCTACTGAAAACGCTGTCTGGTGTCAATCTTTTGCCGCCATTTGCGCCAATAACGCTTCAATTTGATCTAAGCGGTGCGCAAAGACCTGGAGGGCCTCGGTCAAGTATTGCCCGTTGGTAATATCAATGCCAGCGGCCGCTAAAACTTTCGCCGGGGTATCCGAACCACCGGCCGCTAAAAAGGCTAAGTAGCGTTCTTTGGCGCCAGGCTGGCCCGCTAAGACCTGCGCTGCCAAGCTGGTCGAAATTGCCCATGACGTCGCGTATTGGTAAACGTAGTAGTTCATATAGAAGTGTGGTACGTAGGCCCAACTTTGGGTCAAAGTTCCCGCTAATTCCACCGCTGGGCCATAATACTTCTTTAACAACTGTTCATTGAGCGCATCTAAAGCATCCGCCGTTAGGGTCTCGCCCGCTTGTTGTTGCTGGTAAGCTTGGTGTTCAAATTCCGCGAACTGCGTTTGCCGGTAGATCGTCCCAATAAAACCGTCAATGGATTGTTCCAAGACATACAATTGGACTTGCGGGTCGTCACGATACTTTTTCAGCAACCAATCCGTTAAAAGGTGTTCATTAAACGTTGAGGCCACCTCCGCCAAGAAAATCGGCGCATCCGCGTATTCGGACGGTTGGTGGTGCTGACTGAACCACGAGTGCATGGCGTGACCAGACTCGTGAGCTAACACAAAGGTCGAATAGAGCTTATCGGTCCAATTCAATAAAATGAACGGGTTCGCCCGGTAAGCACTGATCTGATAGCCCCCGGAACGCTTCCCCTTATTCTCAGCCACGTCAACCCACCGCTGGCTAAATTCCTGCTTCAGCCCCGCGACGTACTCATCCCCGAGGACACTCATTGCTTGCAACACCATCGCTTGTCCTTCTTGATAGGTGGTTTTCAGTTGGTCACCACCCGCCAAAGGAGTTGGAATATCGTATTGGTAAAACGGGTCTAATCCCAAGATCCGCTTCTTTAAGGCATACCACCGGTGCGCTAAAGCCAAGTGCGCATTCACCGTCTGCACTAACGTATCATACACGGCTTCGTCAATTTGATTGCGCCCCAAAGCCGCCGCCCGGGCCGAAGGGTAGTGGCGCAACTCGGCCAGCGCATTTTGACTGTCCACAAAGTTGTTAAAGGTCGCCGCAAAGGTGTGTCGCAAGGCGTGGTAGGGCTTTTGGTAGGCCAAGGCCGCGACTTTGCGGACTGTCCGATCGGTCGATTCGGTAAACTGACTCCGGTTTCCGTGGGTCAGTTGTACCAACCGCCCCGCCTCATCGCGAATCTGACCAAAATCCAGGTCCGCGTCATTAAGCGTATTGTAGACTTCGCTGGCTCCATCCAACGCCCGGTTCAACCGCGACAAGAGCCGCTCCTGCTCACCGGCTAAAACGTGGTCCTTTTGCTTGCGCAACGCGGCCAATTGGAAAGCAAATTCCGCCAAGCCGGGCTCAGCGGCTTGCCAAGCGGCCACTTGTTCATCACTGAGTGCAATGATTTCTGGGTCAATAAAGGCCAGGGCCGTTTCAATTTGGGTCGCAGCCTGGGCGGCTTGACCAAACAGCGCCGTGGCCGTGGCATCCGTCGTATCACTATCGCGCCGCAAGAAGGCATAGACATATTCTTGTTCCAACTCTTCATCAATTGTTTTGACGGCTTGTAAAACCTGCAATAGCTTGGCCGCACTGGTCAATTGCCCCTTCATGGCCGCCAAGTCCTGGGCCCGTTTTTGCGTTGTCTGCAAAGCGCGCTGCATTGCTTCATCACTAGTAAACAGACGGGTTAAATCCCAGGTCAATTCCGTTGGCACTTCGCTGCGTAATGGTAATTTTTCTGTCATGATCTATCCTTTCGCTTCGTGGTAGTGCGCCAAGTAGTGCTCATATTGTTCGCGGTCCAGGGCATGTTCCGATTCACCAATTACTAAGGTGGCAATCGAGTTCCCAACCACGTTGACCGCCGTCCGGCCCATGTCAACGAAACGGTCAATGCCGGCAATAAAGGTCAACCCGGCCACCGGCACCCCGATGGTTGAGACGCTGGCTAATAAGACGACAAAGGACGCCCCGGGCACCCCGGCCATCCCCTTTGACGTCACCATCAAAACCAGTAATAAGGTAAACTGGTGCGCCCATGATAAGTGGAGGCCATAAGCTTGGGCTAAGAACAACGCCGCCAGGGATTGATAAATCGCCGACCCATCCAGGTTAAAGGTATAGCCGGTGGGAATCACAAATGAAGTAATCCCCTGGTCGACCCCCATCTTTTGGGTCTTGTCAATCAAGCGGGGCAAGGTTACTTCCGAGCTGGCGGTCGAAAAGGCCAAAATGATTTCATCGGCCACGACCTTCATGGTCTTCCAGTAATGCAAGTGGAAAATTTTGGCCACGATCCCCAAAATGACAACACAGAAAATAATCATCGTCAGGTAGGCGATTAAAATAAAGTACCCTAACGGCAAGAGGGCGCTGACCCCCATTTGGGCAATCGTCATCCCAATCAGTCCAAAGACCCCAATCGGGGCGTATTTCATCACCCAGCTGGTGACCTTAAACATGACTTCTGCCACTGTGTTCAACACATCAATGACGGGCTTGGCTTGCTCGCCAATCGCGGCCAGTCCCAGCCCAAAGAAGACGCTGAAAAAGATCACTGGCATCATATCGCCATCGGCAATCGACTTGAAGATATTAGTTGGAATAATTGCTAATAAAATGTCCCAAAAGCCGGTATGCGAAGCCGTTTTCGCACTGGCCATGTAAGAGGCAATGCTGGTCGATTGCAGTTTGTGAATATCAATAAAGCTACCCGGGTGCGCCAAGTTCCCCACGATCAACCCTAAAATAATCGCAATCGTCGTTAAGACTTCAAAGTAGATCAAGGTCTTACCCCCGATCCGCCCTAACTTTTTAATATCACCAATGTTGGCAATCCCCACCGTTAAACATGAGATCACAATTGGCATGACGATCATTTGAATCATCCGCAAGAAGATCGTCCCTAAACTTTGTAAGACGGTGATCGCGGTGTGGTTCTGATAAAAAATCATCCCCACCACAATCCCCGCCAGTAAACCGATAAAAATCTGCCACCCTAACGACAAGCGGCTGAACCGGTAGTGTTTCATGATCATTCCTCCATCTCATCCATTTATATCTACTTTACCACAATTCGCCAAACGTTTGATAAAAGTTTAAAATCAGCTGTGAAAAGATCGCCGTTTTCTCTCACAGTTTTCTAATTTTTACACACTGATTTCTAGCGGCCTTTTTCCGCCAACCACTTTAATCTGTGGTAGAGTAGACAATGTTAAATTTTATGTTAAGGAAGGTGCGATCCCCATGCAAGCACAACGCCCAGCGGCTGGATGGGCCAACAGCTTCAACGGCCGCTTGGCCTTTTTGGCCCTTTCAATCTTAATCAACAGTTTCTTCAATGCTTTAACGGTCTCTACCCATTTGGGGAGTGCCATTTGGACTGCTTCGGCTGTTAGCTTGAGCGGGTGGCTTCACGTTTCCCTCGGGAATATCCTCTTTTTAGAAGGGGTGATCGTCGCCTTTGTCAATTTATTGTTATTAGGCCGCTTTGACTACTTTCGCTTAGTGCGCAACCTCCTGTTTATTACTCCCTTTTCCTATTTGCTGGCCTTCTTTGAGCGGATCTTTGTTGCCCTGGGCGTTCCGACCTTACCGTTGGGCTGGCGGATCGCTTTTGATGTCATTGGTTTGTTTGGGGTAGCATGTGCCGTTTCGCTTTACCAACGCGCTAATTTAATCATGCACCCCAATGATGACATGCCGTATATTTTGCGCTTCCGCTTTTTACACGGTTCGCCGGTAACTTCCCAGTGGCTCAGTAATGTGCCCCCGCTCGCCTTAGTCCTGCTGGTCTTCGCCTTTACCCACCAGCTCTTTTCCTTCGGCTGGGGCACTTTGTACAATATCTTGACTCAGGGGGCCATTATCGGTTGGGCTGACAAACACTTTTTGCCGATTTTGCACCACCACCTCGACATTAAAAATTAGTTTCCAGTCAACCGGCCGCGCTTTAGCGTGAGCCGGTTTTTTACTAGGGTTGCTGGGCTAGCTCACCGTCCTTTCAGTGGACCGGACCAAAAAAATGAGTAAAAATTTTAGTAAAAACCATTGACCAATCTTATGTAAGCGCTTAAGATACTTAAATGTAAACGGTATTTGCGTATTTTGTTTTTTGAGGAGGTACGGATTAATGAGTGATGGCAGCTCAGGCAAGACGATGAGTTCCCGGATCGCGTATTCATTCGGTGCGTTTGGGCACGATATGTTCTACGGGATGCTCTCGACTTACTTTATGATGTTCGTTACTGGACACCTGTTCAGTAGCAATGCCGGGGGTGAAGCGACCCGCATGGTTTACTTCATCTCCATGACGATTATGATCTTACGGATTGTGGAATTGGCAATCGACCCGTTCATTGGGAACGTGATCGATAACACCAACACCAAATGGGGCCACTTTAAGCCTTGGGTTGTTGGTGGTGGGATTGTTTCCGCCGTCGCAATTGCGATTCTGTTTACGGACATGGGGGGCTTGACTTACAAGAACCCATGGCTGTACTTGATTGTCTTTGCAATTCTTTACATTTTGATGGATATCTTCTATTCCTTTAACGATATTGCGTTCTGGGGAATGATTCCAGCCATTTCATTTGACTCCGCTGAACGGGAAAAGACGGCTACCTTCGCCCGGGTTGGTTCCACTTTAGGGGGCCAATTAGTTGGGGTGATCGTGATGCCGATCGTTCTCTTCTTCTCCCTCCAATCCAACGGGGGCTCCGGGGACAGCCGCGGTTGGTTCGCCTTTGCTGCGATTATCGCAACGATTGCGGCCGTAACTTCCATCGGGGTGGGGATCTTCACTCACGAAAAGGACAACGAACTGCGGAAGAACACGGAAAAGACGACCTTCGGGAAGGTGATTGGGGTCTTGATCCACAACGACCAACTGATGGCGATTTCCTTAACTTACGTCCTGTACACGACCGGGATTCAAATTATGAATTCCTTCCAACTGTACTACTTCACCTACATTCTGGGGAAGGCCAGCACCTACACCCTGTACGCCTTAATCAACGGGCTGATCGGGGTCGTGACGGTTTCGCTCTTCCCAAGTCTGGCAAAGAAGTTTAGCCGGCGCAAGGTCTTCTTCTACTCCATTTTGGTAATGCTGATTGGGCTGTTGCTCTTCGCCTTTGCCGGCAAGTCCTTACCAATGGTCATCGCCGGTGGGGTCATCTTCATGCTGCCACAACCACTGATCTTCTTGGTTGTTTTGATGATTATTACCGACTCGGTTGAATACGGTCAATTAAAGATCGGTCACCGGGACGAAGGGGTCATCCTGTCTGTCCGGCCGCTGCTCGATAAGTTCGGGGGCGCCGTCGCCGGTGGGGTAGTCGGTGCGACTGCCGCCGCTGCTGGCATGATTTCTGGTCACACCTTTGCCGACATTACTACCCACGGGGTGGTTGTCTTCAAGTCCACGATGTTCGTGGTACCAGCTGCCTTGATGATCCTTGGGGTCTTGGTCTTTGCCCGCAAGGTTAAGCTGGACGAAAAGATGCACGCGGAAATCGTGGAAGAATTGGAAAAGACTTGGCACAAGCACTTGGAAGGCGAAAGCGAAGCAGCCGCGATTGCCGAAACCGACGTGACAACGGTGGCCTTCCAAGCCCCTGTTGATGGTCAAGTGGCCCCATTAAGCTCCGTTTCTGCCCCGGCCTTTGCCAGCGGTGAAATGGGCCAAGGGATTGCCATTAAGCCAGCCGACGGCCAAATCTTCGCCCCATTTGATGGGGAAGTAGTCGCTGACTTCCCAACGACGCGCCACGCGATCGGGTTACGCAGCGAAAACGGGGTACCGGTCCTGATTCACGTTGGGGTCGACACGATCCAAATGCGGGGTACTGGCTTTATCAGTTACGTTGAAAAGGGCCAACACGTCAAGGCCGGCGACAAGCTGATTGAATTCTGGGCACCTGCAATTACCCAAGCTGGGCATGATGACACGGTCATGATTGCCTTTACCAAGTCGGCTGATACCCCAGCTTACGACTTGCAATTTACCAAGGAAAGCGGCGACGTTAAGCACGGCGAAACCCTGGGAGAAATCAAAAGCAAATAATTAAGCTGACGCACGTTTGATGACAAGACGGATCCGAATAACTACTCGGGTCCGTTTTTTCGAAAGGATGGTTAACCATGAGTATTCACGTCAATGAAGCGACGAACCTGTTCCATTTGCAAACCGCCCATACCAGTTATATTTTTCGGGTTTTGGAAAACGGTGAGCTAGGGCAAATTTACTATGGCGACCGGATCCCGGTCAAAGCCGCCTACCCTAACCTGACCCGGATGGAAGAACACGACTGTACCAACACCTTAAGCGAAGA
>HHCFR05603__coassemble_1449_pt1 | contig 11238 bp, 13 predicted proteins | sample HHCFR05603__metabat2_low_PE_040 | metagenome-assembled genome bin HHCFR05603 | reverse complement strand
CACGTTGCATGCGGTCAGCTTCCTGGGTTTGGTACAAGCCGACGGTGTGGATTTCGGCGGGGGTGCCGTGTTGGTAGAGGTCAAATAAATCTTGGTAACGGGCCATGATTACGTCGACTTCGGTTTTGGGAATTACCCGGTAGTTAAGTTTTAAAGCAGCCATCCTTATTTTCTCCGTAGTTTTTGATTGGTGAGAAAGCCGTTTGCTGGGGCTTTTGGTGGCTAATTTTACAAGTAGGGGTCGCTCGTTGTCGAGCCAAAGCCTAAGGTGGGACCTTCGGGGTTACTTTGCAAACCACCCGTTCGCCGGGTAAAATGGAAAAAGAAGAAACAGTGAAGGGAATTTGCAATGACCGGATGGCAAAAAATCAAGCGGCTCTACCGCCTCTTTATGCACCACTTCCAGATGGCCGAAGTTACGACCTCGGCAGCGGTGTTGGCTTACTATACCCTTTTGTCGATTTTTCCGGCCGTCCTGGTGATCGGAAACCTTTTGCCGATGCTTGGGCTTAACGCTAAGACCGTCTTAGCGTACTTGCAAACGGCGGTCCCGCCGTCAATTTACGACTTTATCCGTCCCTTGATTTACGACTTTTTGGACCGCGGCTCGGGTGGGTTGCTGACGACCGGGGCCCTGGTGGCCGTTTGGTCGACCAGCCAGGGGATTGCCGCCTTTCAGCGCAGTGTCAACCGCGCCTACGGGGTTGCGCGTTACCAAAATCCGGTGATTAACCGGGTTGCCTCCTTCGTGTGGGTCTTGGTCTTGTTGCTGTTTATTTTCATCTTGAACTTTGCCTACGGGCTGGGGGAACAGATTATGTTAGCCCTACAGGGGGTCTTTAACTTTAGTTCCCGCTACGTGAACTTCTTTGCCCAGGTCCGCTGGCCGATCACCTTCGGCGGGCTCTTTATTGCGCTAACCCTGCTGTATTACTTTGTCCCTAACGCGCGCGTGCGCCTGCGCTACGTGGTGGTCGGGGCCTTGGTAGTGGCCTTGGCCTGGATGGGCGTGTCGCGGTTGTTCTCCTTGTACACCCGCTTTTTCTCCCACAATATCACTTCCTATAAAACGATTGGGGCCTTTATCCTGTTGATGATCTGGCTGGATTTGTCGGGAATGTTAGTGATGTTTGGGGCGACGGTCAATGCGACCCTGCAAGATGCGATTGAAGGGCAAATCAAGGAACGGAAGTATTTTTGGCAGGTCTTTGCCGGAAGGGGGAATAAGTAGTGCCAACGATTACCAAAATTGCCGCCCAGAAGCAGGCCGGGCGCTATAACATTTATCTGGATGGGCAGTATGCCTTTCCAGTTGCCGAAAGTGTCCTGATCAAGCACCGCTTGCTCAAGGGAAGGGTGCTGGACAAGGTTCAGATTGCCCAGATTACCACGGATGATGAAATTGCCAAGGCTTACGGTACGGCGCTCGATTATTTGTCCTACCAGTTGCGGACCGAACATGAAGTCAGTCAGAAATTGTTGGGCCAGGGGGTGCCACCGGCGCAAATCGAAGTTGTGTGCAAGAAGTTGCGCGCGGAAGGGTTGCTGGATGACCGGGCTTACGCGGCCGCCTTTGTTCGCACGGTGATGAAGACGGAACTGAAGGGACCAGCGGTGATTCGCCAAAAATTACGCGCCAAGCGGGTCGGGGAATTAGAAATTGATGACGCCCTGGCCCAATTTACCCCGGCTTGGCAGCTGACCAACGCCACCAAGCTGGCGACGAAGCTCTTGGCCCGGTATGCGCGTCAGCCGGCTCGCCGCCAGCGCGAAAAGGTTCAGCTGGGCTTGCGCACCCAGGGCTACGAAAGCGACGTGGTAGCAGCGGCGCTGGCGGCCGCCCAGCCACCAGCCGTGTCAGTCGATACGACAGAACTCTTGGCCCGGGAGGGTGAAAAAATCTGGCAGCGCTATGCCCGCAAGGCCAGTGGTTACCAGTTGACGATGAAGGTTAAACAGGCCCTCTTTCGGAAGGGCTTTGATTACGATGAGATTGAAGCTTGGGTCAATCAACAGCATCCCGAAGCATAACAAAACGGCCAGTCCGCGCGGACTGGCCGTTTTTGAATGGAACTTAAGAACTAGTGGCTGTTAGTAAGTTGCGCTTGGTCGTAGTAGCGCTAAGCTTCTGCCTTTGAAATATCATAAAAATCAGCGAGATCGGCAATGACGGCAGTATGATCAGCACCACGTTGTTGGGCACGGGTGATGAGTTTGAGGATTGTCCGGTTCCGTTCAGAGTCTTCCCCGGCATCAAAGCGTTCTTGCATCTTCAATTCATAAAGCATATTCTCCAGCCACCTTTCTTGGTTCATTTTGATCGATTTGATTTCGGCTTGAATTTGTGCGATAAACTTATCCTTATTATTCACGTTCCCGGCCATCAGGTCAAGGAAGGGGCCCAGGGCGCCAGCGCGGCGGTAATCGCTGGCCGTGGCGTTAAAGATCACGCTGTGCTGGCCGTTGTGCGCGGTCATCAAGGGATCGGTAATTTCCCGGTCTTCAAAACGGTAGCGCGCCCAGCCGCGGCCGTAGTAATCAAATTGGCAGAAAAAGATGACGTAGGTCGGGAAAGTGGCTAATTGGCGGTAACTGTCGCTAGAGCGCAGTAGCAACTGATCCATCATGCCCTGGTAATAGCGAATCCGCTCGGCTAAGTGACCTGCATCTCTAAAACAAAGGTCCGCCCCGCTTCGTCTTGGGCGTAGATGTCGTAGCGGACCGCCCGGGCCAAGAGGGCGCTGTGGACGTCTTGTTGGGGATTGACCAAGTGCAACGGGCCCACCTCCAGTTCGGGGAGGGCCCGCTGGACGAGCTCGGTACACAGGGTCGGATTTTGCATCACCATCTCAAAGATCAGATCGCTGGTGATCGTTTTGGCTTGCCAAGCCTGCCAGAGTTGGCGGGTCGTGGCTTGGAATTGCGCCAGACTGGTTGTCATAACATGGCCTCCTGAAAATCAATAGTAGGGAAAACTCCACCTAACTTATATATACGTTTTTTGGCCCGAAAATTATTTTTGTGAACGGTAAAATTTTGATGAGAAGGTACAAACCCACTGGCTATCCGTTTTAGCAACGAAAAATTTACAATCGGAAAGTTGCATTTCACAAATTTTGCCATTTGAGCCGCCGCTGATACACGACATATTTATAGATATGCGAAAATTTAGCGGGGAATGACAATCGTTATTAACTGAGGGTATTTAAATCAGCAGATTTAGCCATTTTAAATAATCGATTATTCGAGGAGATTTATCAAATTATTTCACATATTTACAGATATGTCGTATCTCAAAACCGCAATTTGGCTCAAAAATAAAAAGAACGGGGACTTCGCGTTGGAAATCCCCGTTCTAAAAATTAGGCGGTTGCCTTCGGTGCTTCAATCAGCCAGTCGTCAGTGGTCGTGACGTACTTAGCGCTGACTGGCGTGGCATAGAGTTCTTCACCATCCTTGGCGAAGAGGTGGGCGTTAACGATTTGGTCCATTGCCGCTTGGACGGTCTTGGCGTCGAGTTGGTCAGAAGCATAGTGCAGCTTCATCACGTGCGTCTTACCTAAGGAACCCTTAAAAGTTAAGTTCAAAGTCTTCATAAATTAGTCCTCCTAAAAATTAAGCTAAGGTCAAGTCCAGCGCAGTGGTCAGGATGCCATCGCTGATTTGTTCACCAGTCAAGCTGGCTAATGCGGCTGCGAACCCTTCGACCGCTACGGGCGCCGGGTCTTTAACGACGTTGTTAAAGTTGCGCCGGTAGCCGTCGGGGTGGTGTTCGCTGGTGCCGATGAATTGGAGCTTGTTGGTCTTGAAAGTTTGTTGCATGGTTAAATCCTTCTTTCGTGTTTTAAGTGTTTGGTAAGTCGTGCACGCCTTACATCCTTATATAAACGATTGGGACACTGATTTTTAAAAGGGAAAGTAAGAAAAAATTATAAGAGTGTAGTAAAGTATTATTTGTGATAAAGTTTGGTGCACAAACGAGAAAAAGGGAATGCCACTGTAGACCGCATTCCATATGATTTAGGGGAAAGATGATGACAGAACAAGCATTAGTAAGCATTGTGGTACCAGTATATAATCGGCACAACTACTTGGCAGAGTGCTTAGACAGTTTAATGGTGCAAACCTATCGGAACCTGGAAATTATTCTGGTTGATGATGGTTCAACTGACGACTCGCTGGCGATTTGCCAATCGTATGCGAAAAAGGATGCGCGGATTAAAGTGATTGCGCAGGAGAACGCGGGGGTTGCAACTGCTCGCAATACGGGAGTTCAAGCTGCGATCGGTCAATATTTGATGTTTGTCGATAGTGATGATTATGTTGCAAAGAACTACTGTGAACTCGCGGTTAATGCACTTCAAGAGAATCAAGTAGATATTTGCTGCATGGGTTTTGTGGATGTAGATAGTAAGGGGCAGCAAGTTAAACAGTTGCGGGATTTTTCAGCTGGCCCGATCACTAAAGAACAAGTAATGGTAATTTCAATTGATGATAGTTATTTGTGGAATAAAGCTTTTAAAACTGAACTAGTCAAAGCACATCCTTTCCCTGAAAATAAACTGTATGAGGATGTATATGTCGTCTACAAAATTTTCGAAGATGCAACTAGTTTTTGTTATGTCCCGCAAGCGCCGTATTACTATGTGGTACGTAATGACAGTATTGTTGCTGATATGGGAGCAAGAAATATCGCGGATCAATTTGACTCTAGTAATGAACAATATAAGTTCTTCCAGGCAAAGTATCCGGCAGTGGCGGCAGAAATGGCAGAATTTATGTTGGTTCGGGCCTTGCGGTATTGTACGTACTGCCCGAAAAATTATAATCGCTCCTTGTATGAGCAAGCCTACCAGATCATTAAAACCAGTCCGGTAGACCCCGCGACCCTTGATCGGCGCTATCAAGTCACGATGAAGCTGTTCCGCTTCTCGGCCCCATTGGCCTTAGCGATTTTTAAATTACGCAAGTTAACCAACCGATAGTATGTAAAACGGGGATTTCCAAGTGGAGTCCCCGTTTAAATATTTAGGCGGTTGCCTGTGGTGCTTCAATCAGCCAGTCGTCAGTGGTCGTGACGTACTTGGCGCTGACTGGCGTGGCGTAAAGTTCCTCGCCATCCTTGGCAAAGAGATGGGCGTTAGCGATTTGGTCCATCGCCGCTTGAACGGTCTTGGCGTCGAGTTGGTCGGAAGCGTAATGCAGCTTCATCACGTGCGTCTTGCCTAAGGAACCTTTAAAAGTTAAGTTCAATGTCTTCATAAATTAGTCCTCCTAAAAATTAAGCTAAGGTCAAGTCCAGCGCGGTGGTCAGGATGCCATCGCTGATTTGTTCGCCGGTCAAGCTGGCTAATGCGGCCGCGAAGCCTTCAACCGCTGCGGGCGCCGGGTCTTTGACGACGTTGTTAAAGTTACGCCGGTAGCCGTCGGGGTGGTGTTCGCTGGTGCCGATGAATTGGAGCTTATTGGATTTAAAAGTTTGTTGCATGGTGAATCCTTCTTTCGTGTTTTAAGTGAGTTGGTAAGTTATGCACGCCTTACACTCTTATATAAACGATTGGGACCCGGAATTTTAAAAGAGTCACCCAAGATTTTTTTGGTGGGTAAAATAACAGGTGAAAAAACAATTGATTTTACTAATCTTTTACTAAGAACCATCCTACAAACCAGTAAAAGGTGAAGATTTGCTTTAGAATCACGGATGAAAGCGCCATCAGTTAAGAAAGGGTTTTGTTCCCCAGCCAAAACTGGTATTATAGAGGCTGTTTATAATGTCTAAGTAGGAAAGCTTGCTTAGACATTAACCAGTACCAAATGATGGTAACTTAAGTAAAGGATGGCTAGGAATGGAAAACAGCCAAAAAATGGTCAAGCACCCGTCCCGCGGGTATTTGTTTGCCAAACGGGTAACTGATATTGTGCTTTCAGTAATTGCCTTAATCCTGCTAAGCCCGGTCTTTTTAGTGATCTGGCTATTGGATTCATTCGGCGATAATAAGGGACCCGTTTTTTTTAAGCAGACCCGGATTGGGATGCATCACCGACCCTTTAAGATTTACAAGTTTCGCTCGATGGTCGTGAATGCGGATGAAATTTTGCACCAGGATCCTGAATTGTACCAAAAGTACGTGGCGAATAATTACAAGCTAGAGCCAGAGGAAGACCCGCGGATTACCCGCTTAGGGCGGATCTTGCGCAAGACTTCACTGGACGAAATCCCCCAGTTCATTAACATTTTGAAGGGGGAAATGAGTTTGATTGGGCCCCGGCCGGTAGTGAAAGAAGAAGTTAAAATTTATGGGGACCGCGCAGATAAGTTCTTATCGGTCAAACCTGGGGCGATGGGCCTGTGGCAGGCTAGTGGTCGCAGCAATATCGGGTATCCGGAACGGTGTGATTTAGAGCTGAGCTACGTGGATCACGCTTCGTATTGGTATGACTGCCGGATTCTCTTTAAGAATTTAATTAGTATCTTTAAGAGTACCGGGGCCTATTAGAGGAGAGCATTGTGAAAGTTAAAATTTTAGTGGCAACGCATAAGAACTACGCCATGCCCAAAGACCCAGTGTATTTGCCGGTCTTTGTTGGTAAGACCTTGCACCCGGATGTTAATCAGACCTACCAAGGGGATAATACGGGGGACAATATTTCTGCTAAGAATGCCAATTATAATGAATTAACGGCGATCTATTGGGGTTGGAAGAATCTCCCCGAGCTTGATGCAATGGGGTTAGTCCACTACCGGCGGCACTTTAGCCAGACCGGCAAAAAGGATGTTCAAACGGTCTTAACCCAAGCAGACGTCGAAAAGTTGCTGGGCCAAGCTGATGTTTTGGTGCCAAAACGCCGAAACTACTACATTGAAAGCAATGAATCCCACTACTTGCATGTCCACGAGCATGAACCCCTGGAAGTTATGAAAGACATTATTCAGACCGATTACCCAGAATACGTACCGGCCATGGAAAAGGTCTTAAAGCGGACTTGGGCCCACATGTTCAATATGTTTGTCATGAAGCGCCAACCGTTAGACGAATATTGCACTTGGCTGTTTGAAGTTTTGGCTAAGGTTGAAGCGCGGATTGATATTACTAATTACACCCCGTACGAAAAGCGGGTGTACGGCTTTTTAAGTGAATTAATGTTGGATACCTGGCTGGAGACACACCCTGAATACCGGGTCAAGGAAGTCAATTACGTCTTTATGGAACCAGTTAACTGGTTCGTGAAGGGCGGTAAGTTCTTAAAGCGTAAGATTTTTGGTCATGGGGAGCATTAAGTGAGGAAAGGACGATGAGACAACTACTTTTAAAAGAGTGGGATCGCTTTGTTAATTTTAAATTAACAGGAGAGCTACTGTACCAAGTTGCCTTTATTTACTTGGTGACTATCTCGTACCTCCAAACATCGACTTATGTTGATTTTTTTGCACCAAGCACCTTACATCGGTTATTATTTATAGGGCTAGCTACCTTAGCTTTTAAAATCTTCTTTCTGGATCGGCATAATGTATGGTCAATGTTTGGAAATATATTTGGCTTTGGGTTGCTATTGATTACTTGGCGGACTTCCCATGACTTTATGCTGGTTGTGATGGGGACTTTAATTCTTGGCGCCCGTGGAGTTAACTTTCAGCAAATTATGAAGTTGTACTATCTGGTTGGGTTAGTCGGGTTGCTGTATATAATTATCTCTGCTGAAGCTGGCGTAATTCGGAATCTAGTCTTTGTGCGGGATACCACGGGGGCAGTTCGACGGGCGCTAGGGATTATTTATCCCACTGACTTGGCGGCCCATGTTCTGTTTTTGGTACTAGCGGATGCGTACCTGTACTTTAAGCGGTTAAATTGGCGTCGGTATGCAGTGTATATTCTGGTCGCGCTTCTAGTGATGCTGACCACTAATGCCCGTCTGGATACGGCAGCCATCTTACTGGTCATTCCCGTTACTTGGATTGGTAGAAGGGCCGCCCAAGGTCATTTAGTCAGTCGATTGATAGCGGGCTTCTATTGGATTGTTCCGGTCATCGGTGCTTATGGGATTATCATTGCTTCTTATTTCTACAACATTGCTGATCATCGGATGAGAAAAATTGATCATCTTTTGTCAGGACGCTTACAATTCGGGCATACGGCGTTTGAACGCTATCCAGTTACTCAGTTTGGTCAGTCAATTCATGAAAATGGTTGGGGGGCCGGGATTAAAACGGGGATCCCCAAACAAGGAATGATTGATTATTTCTATATTGATGCGTCTTTTCTGCGGCTATTAATGATTTTTGGCTTGGCCGCCCTATTGGTAATTTTACTGATAATGGTTAAGATTAGTTGGCAATCGGTGCAATTGAATGACTATGCTTTGGCAAGCATTTTGGTAATTGTGACCGTTAACGCGGTATTAGAACAACGGTTGGTTGATATTGCGTATAATCCGTTTTTGATAGCTTTTTTGGCAACGGGAACGGTATCGATGATGACAAAGGAGAAAGACATTGAAAGAGTACACAGTTAAAGAATTGACCAAGATGTTTACTAAAAGTATCATCTTAATTGTCGGTTTAGCGGTAGTATTTGGGGGTGCCTTTGGCTTCTTGGCCAAGCATCGCCAATCTACCACCTATACGGCGCACCGGAGTGTGTTAATTTCGCATAATTACCAAGCAGCGCCGACGCAAAATAATGACCAAAACGCCCAGGTGTTAGCGGATCAGAACTTGATGCCGACTTACGAGGAATTAGCCCAAGGTCGGACGGTCGCGAAGGAAACGCGGTCGTTATTACCAAAGAAATTGCAAAAGAAGTACACAACTGATGATTTGGATTCAATGATTCGGGCAAGAAGTCATCAACAGTCGCTGATTTTAGAAATGAAGGTTGAAACCAAGTCTTCTGCTAAGGATGCGGCGAAGCTTGTGAATGCTGCTGCTGAGGCAGTGCAAAAAGAATTGCCGCGCATGAAGGCCGGTATCGGTACGGTGACCCCGCTTTCTAAAGCCACTGCTGATGATGTGACGAGTGAAACGACACCAAAGGCGAAGAAGTATGCTGTGGCTGGGGCAGCTCTTGGGGGACTAATCGGGATTGTAGTTTCGCTTGGGGGAATTGCAATTAAGGATTTTGTGCGGAAAAACGGAAATTAAGGATGGTGGCCATTTTCACGTTTGTGAAATGGCTATTTTATTAAGAGAAATGTAGGAGTGAAATCAGATGGTACGGAAAGTTTTGGTATCTGTAGCGGATTTACATGCTAATAATGCGGGCCCTAAAGCGCGCACTGATATTGAGGATGTCTTGGAACAAGACGGTTATGAACTCTGGAAATTACCCTTTAACTATGAATCAAAAATAAAAAAACTTAAATACAAGTACTGGGATATTCCGCGCCTTTTTAAGGGGCAAAAAATTGATGAAGTGTACTTTCAGTATCCCATTTACTCCACCGTTTTGATGGATCAAATGATGGCAGAGATTCAAGCGATTGGATCGAAATTGATCTTTATTGTGCATGATATTGAGTCGCTCCGTTTATTTAAGGGTCAAGCGTATTACGCGGCAAAGGAAGTTGAATGGCTAAATCAAGCGGATGGTTTGATCGTGCACAGCCAAGCCATGCAAGATTATTTGCGCGAACGCGGGGTTACGACTCCTATGGTAATACTAGGGGTGTTTGATTATTTAAATCCGCAACCAATGCAAGCTTTGCAACCATACCGCCGCTCGCTGTGTTTTGCCGGGAATTTAGCCAAATCGCAATTCCTTAGTCGAGTTAACTTTAATGATAAGGTGCCCTTCCAAGTCTTTGGCCCGAATCCCTTAGCTGATTTTCCTAAAGAAGTTGACTATCAAGGTTTGTATAGTCCCGAAGAATTGCCTAAGCATTTAACGGCGAACTTCGGCTTAGTTTGGGATGGCAGTCGAACGGATACTTGTGATGGTGACTATGGTAAATACATGCAATATAACAGCCCCCACAAGGTTTCTTTATATCTGAGTACGGGGATTCCGGTGATCGTGTGGAAGCAAGCAGCGGTTGCTAAATACATCACGGAAAACGGACTCGGGCTGGCAATTGATAGCCTGGATAATTTACCGGCCCGGCTAGCCCAATTGTCGCTGGCTGACTACCAAGTGATGAAGAGTCAAGTTGAACAGGTGGCAAAATCTTTACGGGCCGGTTTACAAATTAAACGGGCAATTAAAGCATTGCATGAGCAGCTGACAGTCGCGGATGAAAAGAGGCAAGGGGAATAATAATGAATCGTAAAGTAAAGGATCAGGCAGTTTTGATTCTGGCTCATAAAAATTTTGACCAATTACAAAAGTTGATTGACCGACTTAACGATACCTTTGAATTGTATATTCATTTTGATAAAAAGATGCCCCTGTCCGACCAACAAAAGACACTTTTGGAGGCCAATGGGGTCCACTATTGTTCAGTATATGAAGTAAAGTGGGGGAGTTATCGGATTGTCCAAGCTACGTTAGCGTTAATCAAAATGGCTTTAGCAAACCCGAATTTAAAGTACTTCCACCTGGTTTCAGGACAAGACTGGCCAGCGAATAATCCGCAAAAAATTGCGGCTTTTTATGACCATAATGAGCGAATTTACATGGACTATTGGCAAGCATTGGGAACTGAAAAATATCATGAAAAGTTGATCTGGTGGGTTAAGCTGTACTTTAATTATGATCGGATCAACCGGCGGACTTTTTTTGGTAAGTTTTACCACCGTTTCTTGATTCCAATTCAGTTGCTGCTGCGTGTTGACCGGATTAAAAAAGCGGGCTTCAAGGATGAAGAGATCTATGTCGGCCAGCAATGGTTTGATGTCCCCCGCGATGCCATGCAATACGCATATGAGACCTTTACTGGCGACCCTAAGTGGACACGCCTTTTTGAAAAAAGTTTTTGTTCTGATGAGTATTGGCTCCAAACAGTACTGTGCAATAGTAAATTTAAGTCACGAATCTCTACGAATATTCATCGTTACATCGTCTGGGAACACCGGAATGGGAGCCGTCCTGCAATTTTAGATGCAAGCGATTATGAACCAATTTGTCAGGGAGATTATCAGTGGGCGCGCAAGTTTGAATTAGGGGTTTCGGACCTACTGATTGAGAAACTTAACCAACGGTAAACAAATTGTAGTTGTAGTTTTAGTTTGATTAATCTATCATTGACAGATAGATATCTGAACGAAAGAGGAACTGGTATGTCAAAGTATGATTATTTAGTCGT
>HHCFR05603__coassemble_1441_pt1 | contig 11301 bp, 11 predicted proteins | sample HHCFR05603__metabat2_low_PE_040 | metagenome-assembled genome bin HHCFR05603 | reverse complement strand
TGTTAGGTTAGCATAAAAAATAATATCCCGCAATAAAAAATGCCGCATTTTCGGCCTTTTCGCGGACATTTATTAGCGAGCAGGGTACTTAAATGTTAAGAACGCTTTCAATTGGGCGAAGCTGAGTTAAACCGATAAAGTTTGACTAATCACAAGACCGGGGAGATCACGGTAAAAAACATCTTTCCCAACAGAGGTTGATAAACCAATCTTTATTGGGGGATGACGGCTAGTTAATTTGTGACAAGCGGTTGACATAAATGGGGCAAACGACTATACTTACAGTCATCAAATGATATTTTTCACAAGAGAGAAGGAGTACAGAGCATGAAGGCACTTGTATTACAAGGAATTAAAGATTTAGCGGTGCAAGATTACGACGTTCCAACGATTCAACCGGACGAAGTATTAGTGCACACCGCTTTTGCGGGAATTTGTGGGACGGATAAGGCCCTTTATGCGGGGCTGCCGGGTTCAGCCGCTGCGGTACCACCAATTGTATTAGGGCACGAAAATTCTGGGGTCGTTGCTAAGGTGGGTACGGCGGTTACGAATGTGAAAGTTGGGGACCGGGTAACCGTTGACCCCAATATTTACTGTGGCCAATGTCAATACTGCCGGACCCAACGCCCAGAATTATGTGAACATTTAGACGCGGTTGGGGTTACGCGCGACGGTGGGTTTGCCGAATACTTTACCGCCCCAGCGAAGGTGGTTTATCCCATTCCGGATAATGTTTCGCTGAAGGCTGCCGCGGTGATCGAACCAATTTCTTGCGCGATGCACGGGGTTGATTTGTTGGAAACCCATCCGTACCAAACGGCCTTGGTCATTGGGGACGGCTTTGAAGGGCAACTCTTTGCTCAAATCCTGAAAGCCCGGGGCATTCATGAAGTGACCCTGGCGGGCCGGTCGGACGAAAAGCTGGCCAACAACCGGAAGCACTTTGGTGTTAAGACGATCAACACCACCAAGGAAGAAATTCCAGCGGATCACTTTGACGTGGTTGTCGAAGCCGTTGGTCTGCCAGCCACCCAAGAACAAGCCCTGGCTGCGGCTGCGCGGGGGGCCCAAGTGCTGATGTTTGGGGTCGGAAACCCGGACGACAAGTTTAGCGTCAACACTTACGATGTTTTCCAAAAGCAACTGACGATCCAAGGGGCCTTTATTAACCCTTACACCTTTGAAGATTCAATCGCCCTGTTGGCAGCCGGGAAGGTTGATCCGTTGCCATTGTTCTCCCACGAATTGGATCTGAACGGGGTGGAAGACTTTGTGGCTGGCAAGTTGGGGAAGGTTTCCAAGGCGATCGTAAAGGTGGGCGGCGAAGAAGCGTAGGTTTCTCAATGCTTAACTTTGACAGGGCCGGTGCTCCAACGGGCTGTTAACTTAATCTGTGCAAAATCTAACCACTTTTATTGGTCCCGGTCCGCAACGGGACTGAATTCCCGGCTTGGCCGGGATTTTTTTTGGCTTTTTATTGACACGGTGTCACCTAGGGGGTATTCTAACGAAGATGACACAGTGTCACCTGAGAGGAGAACGATTTATGCCAAGTCAAACTTTTTTAAATCTAAAACCGGAAAAGCAAGCCCGGATTTATGCGGCCCTGTTAACAGAATTCAGTACGTATCCTTTGGCCAACGCCCAAGTAGCGCGCATTGTCAAGGATGCTCAGATCGCCCGGGGAGCTTTTTATAAGTATTTTATGGATCTAGCAGATGCTTACCAAACGTTGTGGCAACGCGCTTTGCACCAGCTTCACTCGCAAGATGAATTAGCGGGCCACTTAGCACAAACGCCCGCAACGTACACGCAACAAGTGCGCCAATTACTAACTGCTGGGGCGCAACAAGGTTTGCGGGATTTATTACGGTTACACTATTCAACGAACGAAGCGTACTTAGGGGCAACGGTTCACCCAACCACGGGACCGCACTTTGATGCGCAAACTTGGGCGGTGATGACCTTGACTCACCAGGCCATCAAAGAATGTTTGGTGGCCCCTGACCAAGAAGAACAAATTTTGGCGCGCTTAGAACGGGCGTTGACGGATTTAATGGAGGAAAAGGCCGATGTTTCTGGCGATTAAAGAAATCAAACACTCTAAGGTCCACTATGGGTTGATTATTGCCATGGTGACTTTAATTGGGTACTTAATTTTTATGCTGCTAGGTTTGATGTTGGGCTTAGCCAATGAGAATACGGCGGCGATTGATGCGTGGTCAACCAAGACTGTCGTCTTAAGCAAGGGCGCGAACGTGAATATTAACCAATCGCTGATTAAAACCGCGGATTTACCGAAGTTAAAGGCTGGTGATAGTTTGGTTGGCCAAAGCCCCGTCGTTGTTAGTCGGCAAAAGGGGGCGGCGCACAAGCAAAGTGCGCAGTTAATTGGCTTACGAGCAGATCAACCAATTTATCAACATTTGGAACTAGTTGCTGGTCACCGGCCCCAAAAGTCAAACCAAGTGGTGTTGGCTGCGAACCTCCGCGATAAGGGTTACCGGTTGGGGGATCAGATCAAATTAGCTGGCCAGAGTCAAACTTTAACCGTGGTGGGCTTTGCTAAAGATGGCATGCTAAATATGACCCCGATTATTTACGGGAATTTACAGTTATGGCAAGCCGTTAAGGGGAGCAACCAATTTGCCGCGAGTGCAATTTTTTCACAACGGCACTTTAATTTAGATACGGCGGCATTAAAGGCTTACCCCCGTGCGACCTATGTTAACAAAATGCCAGGTTACACGGCACAAAATAAAACCTTTGTCGCGATGATTGGCTTTTTAATGGTCATTTCGATGGTGATTATTGGGGTCTTCTTATATATCCTAACCATGCAAAAACTACCGAACTATGCGGTGCTACGGGCCCAAGGGATTCCGGCGAAGACTCTGACACTAGCGACGGTCAATCAAGCCGCCTTATTGATGGTAAGTGGGGGGATCTTGAGTTTAATGCTAACGCGGTTGACAATGTTGGGCTTACCCCAAAGCATGCCATTCTTATTGACGTGGCCGTTGGCAGTAGGTTTAACGTTGGCGTTAGTAGTGTTGGGAACGCTGGGGGCCTTAATTCCAGTAAAAATGATCCAACGCGTGCAACCATTGGATGCCTTACACTAGGTAAGTAAGGAGGAACAAATGAAGGCAATTGAATTAAAGCAGGTTAGTAAAACTTATGGCCAAGGGGTCAGTCAAGTGCAAGCGTTAAAAGACGTTAACTTTGCCGCCGCACCAGGTGAATTAAATCTGGTCGTTGGACCATCGGGCTCCGGGAAAAGTACTTTCTTAACGATTGCCGGGGGTCTGCAAACGCCGACGCGTGGCCAGGTTTTGATTGATGGTCAAGATACGGCCAAATTATCGGCTAAACAACGGGATCGGTTACGCTTGGAACGCTTAGGGTTTGTGTTGCAAGCATATAATTTGTTACCGTACTTAACGGTGCGGCAACAATTTGAATTGGTTGATCGCGTTAAGAAGGATAATTTGTCCGCGGCGGCGTTACAAGCGTTGCTCCGCGATTTGGGGATCGAACAATTGCAGGATAAGTACCCGGATCAATTGTCCGGGGGGCAAAATCAGCGGGTGGCCATTGCGCGGGCCTTATATGCTAATCCCGCGATTGTTTTGGCTGATGAACCAACCGCGGCGTTAGATAGTCAACGGGTGCAAGTAGTGGGGCAAATTTTTAAAGATTTAGCGGTCAAACATCATAAGGCGGTGGTGGTGGTCACGCATGATCAGCGGTTGACGCATTTTGCGGACCATTGTTACCAAATCGAAGATGGTCAAATGACCCAGTTATCATAACAGTACGGGGATTGCCCGGGAAATAACTAGCTTGGCCAGGTGAAATTCGGTACCATAAAAAGCAAAGTGTTGCTGTAGTTGGAAAGGGGAGATCACATGGCTTTTTTAGAACTGGCTGCAATCCGGAAATCCTATTATTTAGGGAAGGAAGAATTCCCGGTCTTAAAGGGAATCGATCTGCGCTTTGAGCGCGGAGAATTTGTCTCGATCCTCGGTGAATCCGGGGGCGGGAAGACGACGTTGATGAATATTATTGGGGGCTTGGATCGTAAGTTTAGCGGGACGGTAACGGTTGAAGGCACCCCCTTAGACCATACCAAGGAAAAACAAATGGACGAGTACCGCCGGGCGATGGTCGGCTACATTTACCAGTCCTATAACCTGGTCCCCCATTTGACGGTGTTGGATAATGTGTTGGTCGCCTTAGAGATGACGACCCTCGCGGCTGCGGAACGGAAGGAACGGGCTTTAAAACTATTAGATGAAGTCGGGTTGGCGGACCACGCCAAAAAACACCCCCGGCAATTATCAGGTGGGCAAAAGCAACGGGTGGCGATTGCTCGGGCCTTGGCAGCTGATCCGCAAATCATCATTGCCGATGAACCAACGGGGGCACTAGATGCGCAGAATACCAAGGAAGTGCTGTCCATTTTGGACCAAATTGCCCAAAGCGGCAAATTGGTGATTGCCGTTACCCACTCCCAGGCGGTAGCTGATTACGGGACCCGGGTCGTTCGGCTGGCGGATGGCCAGATTGAAGCGGATGAACGCCTGCGGCCGGCCTACCCCACCCAAGCGGCGCCACAGTTGAAGGCGCGTCCGCTGCCGGCTTTAGCTAGTTACCGGACGGCCTTTAAACACTTAATGTATAATTTTTGGCGCAATTCTTTGATTATGCTCGGTGTTGGGATTGGGCTGTTTGCGGTAATTTTATTTGCCGGTTTGGGGAACGGCGTTAACGGATATTTGCAAAATCAGATTAATCAGGTTGCCAATCCCCAGGTAATTTCCGTTTTAAAGAATCCAACGGGGAAAAAGATGTCGATGGAACGGCTGCAAATGGCGGTGCAAAACATGGGCGCCAACCTGAAGGACGCCACGATCAGTGAGCATGATCAAGCCCGGATCAAAAAGCTGGCGGGGGTCCAAAAAGTGGAAGCCAACTACATTTTGCCGACCTACCGGTTAACGAACCAAGCCAAGCAACAAAGTGGGGCGATGATGCAGACGTGGTCGTTGAGTGATAAAAAGAACCTCTTGAAGGCCGGCCACGTTCCGGGCAAACAAGAAGTGGTCTTAAAAAAGCAAGATGCAATCGAGCTCTTTGGTGATCATGCCAACAAGGCCTTGATTGGCAAGCAGGTCACGTTGGAATTTCAATGGGTGGATTCAAATAACCAGCCGGTGGTTATCAAGGTGCCGCTTAAAGTGGCCGGGATTACGGAGGGCACCAGCAGTGCCACGTTGGTGAACGCGCAGACGATTAAGGCGGCCTTACAGGCGCAAAATGCGCTCACCGCCCCAAATATGCTGGCGGTTAAGGTCCACTACTTGGACCAAGTGGAAGCCGTTGCCACGAAAATCAATCACTTAACCACGGATAACAAACGGGTAGTCGGCGCCATTACGATTGGTTCGGCCCTCAAGCGGGTGAACACTTATGTGAAGTTAGCGGCGAACCTCTTAGCTGCCATTGCAGGGATTTCCTTGCTGGTATCAGCCCTGATGATTATTGTTACGATGTACATGTCAGTTTCGGAACGGACCAAAGAAATCGGGATTCTCCGGGCCTTGGGGGAACGCAAAAAGGACATTCGCCGGTTGTTTACGGCGGAATCGCTGTTAATTGGACTGTTTGGGGCGCTGTTTGCCCTGATCTTAGCCCTGTTAGCCGCGGCGGGCATCAACCATGCGGTTGCCCACCTGATTAAATATCAGATTGTGCAAATCCAAGTCGGCAACGTGGTGTTTGCCTTTTTAGCGGCGATTGTGATCTCCTTTTTGGCCGCTGTCCTGCCGGCCCGGCGCGCGGCTAAACTCAATCCGATTGACGCCTTAGCCGAAGATTAGAAAGGGATAAAAATTCACCAAAAATCCCCCTGTAAACGGCTTGACTGAATGTTAATTATGATAAGATTGAGGTTGCTAGAAGGGGTGTTGAAAATGGGAAATAAGGAACGACGAAAATTAATTAAAAATTTGATTGCGGCCGAAAAAATCAGCACGCAAGATGAACTATTAAAACGGCTTAAAGCGGCGGGGGTGGAAGCAACCCAAGCGACCATTTCACGCGATCTGCATGCGCTCAACGTCGCTAAAGTCAGTGATGGCAATGGCCGTTCTTATTATGCACAACTCGAGGTTGCGGCCCCAAAGATCGATCAGCGCTTGTATGATGCGATTGAAAATACGGTTGAGTCGATTACGATGGTTCAGTTTATGAACGTGATTAAAACGACGCCAAATTCCAATTATGCCACGATTCTGGCGGGCTTGTTTGATGACAGTCAAATGCCTGAAATTACGGGGACCTTGGCGGGGAATGATACTTTAATCACGATCAGTAAGTCACCTGAAGCGGCGCAAGTCATCAATCAATTAGTTTTAGATCACATGAACTAACAAAAAGCCTGGTTTACCTCACTGCGAAGTAAACCAGGCTTTTTCGATTAGGTGGTTAGCGACCAAGGTTGCGATCCTCAATCGCATCGGCAATTAAGGCCATAATTTGCGGGCTGGTTAATTGGTAAACCATATTTTTCCCGCGCCGGCTCGCCGTGACCAGCTTTTTTTGTTTTAACAATTGCAATTGGTGGGAGACCGCCGACTGTTCCCACTCCAAAGCTTGGCTGATTTCTGAAACGGTCATCCGGTTTTGCATCAGTAAGTAGAGCAATTGCAATCGCTTGGGGTGGCCAAGAATTTTAAACAGCGAACTGACCCGTTCGAGCTCATCTTGCCGTAATGATTGATAGTTCATCGCCAGTCGTCCCTTCTTAATTTGAAAAGACAGCCGCTGTATGTGACAGCTGCTGTCTTAAGGTTGCCCGCCTCAGCGCTGGAGTGCTAGAAAGCTAATTTTTGCCCAACGTAGATGGTGTAAGGCTGACTGATGTGATTAGTCTGTGCTAAGTGTTGCCAGTTGACCCCGACTTTTTGGGCAATTTCATAGAGCGTGTCTCCCGCGGTCACGGTATATGCCCCTTGCTTCGCAGCCGTGGTCTGGGTAGCAGCCGTAAACTTTAAGGTTTGACCAACGTAGATTTCGTTGGGGTTGCTGATCCCGTTCACTTGGGCCAGGACTTCGTAACTGGTACCGTGAGCGGCGGCAATAGCTGATAAGGTATCGCCCGCTTTGACGGTGTAAGTCCCTTGGTTAGTTGAAGCGGCTGGGGCCGGGGTTGTCGTTTGGACGGAGGTACCGGTGGGAGCTTGCAACTTTAAAGTTTGGCCAACGTAGATTTCGTTGGGGTTGCTCAAGTGGTTGAGGCTCGCCAAGGTTTGGTAAGAAGTGCCATGGCTGGCGGCGATTTGACTCAAGGTGTCCCCCGCCTTAACGGTGTAGGTGGCCGACGAGGCAGGCTTAGCCGGCGTGGCAGTGGTTGATTGACTTACCGAGGTGGCTTGCTTAATCGTCAGGACTTGGCCGACGTAAATCAGGTTGGGGTTGGCCAACTTATTTAATTGCACCAATTGGTTGACGCTGGTTTGGTGGTTGGCAGCAATCTGACCCAAGGTATCCCCTGCTTTAACGGTGTACGTTGCAGCTGTGGTCGTGCTGGTGGATGGAGTAGTGGTTTGCGGTTGGGTTGGGGTCGCAGCTTGTTGGACCAAGAGGCGTTGGCCGACGTAAATCAGGTTGGGGTTGGCCAAGTTGTTCAAACGAGCCAGGGTATTCACGGTCGTTTGGTAGTTGTTGGCAATCCCGGATAAGGTGTCGCCCGATTTAACCGTGTAGTAACTGGTGCCCCCCGTTGAGGTGCTGGTGCCGTTCCCGGTGTCACTAGTGTTGTAAGCATCGTTATTGGCGGCCCCGTTGCCCTTGTTGTTAACGGCAGTTGCCCCAGATAGCGCAATTGAATCCAAGCGGTCCAACCCGTACGTTTGGACCAGGTTAATCAAGGCACTGGCGTAGTTTGGATCGGTCGCGTACCCGTCCGCCCGTAACTTGTTGGCCACGCTGACGTAGCTGGTGTCACCCAACAGATTGTGGTAACGACTGTTTTGGTTTAAGAACGCCCCGTGGTCTTCAACGGATTGATCGTTGTTAGCGTAAGCTCGGAAATTGTCATAGATGTAGACACTTTGGCCATTGTAAACTTCCCGGGTTTGGAGCCGAATCGAGTTCCCGTTGTAGCTCCCCTTGATCCCAAAGAGGTTGTGGGCGGCCGTTGACAGGTATGACGATCCCCAACCGCTTTCTAAAATGGCTTGGGCGACCGTCACCGACGGGAGAACTTGGTAGGTATGCCAACCGTTGATTGCCCCTTGAGCCACACTTTGGATAAAGGCTTGGCTCTTTGCATTATTGGAGAAGGTAATGGTGCTTAAATCCACGTTGTTTGTCGTCGCAGCTGCTTTGTACATGGCAACACTGGCCTGGCTGGCTTCAACCGGGGCGAAAGCAGCGCTGGTTGAAGCTTGGGACGTGGCACTAGCCGCACTTTCATTAGCGCTTTGGGGGGCTTGACTGGCCGCTTCACTGGCACTGGTTAAAGTGACCTGATCAGCCGTGGCTGCCACTTGCGCTAAGGCCGCTTCACTGGTAGCCGCCGCACTGTTGCTGGTAGCGGCACTGTCATTGCCTGTTGCGCTGGTGGTTTGATCCGCCGTGCTGGTGGCATCACTGCCGTTTGCGTTCGTAGTTTGTGCTTGGTCCGGCGCAGCTGCTTGATCATCAGCGTGGGCCACCGCCCCGCTGGCCGTCAACAGCGTTAACGCACAGACGCTGGCAAAGACCCATTTTTTTCCATTCTTGTACATTTTGTAGTGTAGGTGGTTTAACTCGTAATTGTTTTTCTGCATAAGTTTAGTCCCCTCTTGATATTCCCAGTTTTTGTGTGAATAGCTTTAATTTCAAACGTTGTGGTGATCCCCAAAATTTAAGAAAATCATAAGGATGCTAACACCTTCAAACTAGCATGATTCCGGGTTCAGGTCAACGAATTTTACCAGCCTTTTTTGCGATCTTAGGCACGGCCAGGTAAAGTGCTTAATAAGTTTCGAAAACAGCGGCAAGTTCGCCAATTTTGTCAATTTATTGTTGGCGATTAAAGCAGGGAACAAAAGGAGCCAGGAAGGCAAACAGCACTGGTAATGGGCCGACGGGATTGGTATACTGATGATTGATCGGAAATGATAACGCCACCATGCGTTGGTTAAGTGATTTCCCCAATAATTTTTGGTGAGTGGAGTTTTGAAAATAATGGTAGCGAAGTTAAAAGACGTAGCCAAGTTGGCGGGGGTGTCGGTCACGACTGTCTCCCGGGTAATTAACAACTATGGTTCGCTAAGCAAAAAGACAATTTATAAGGTTCACCAGGCGATGCAAGAGCTGAACTATCAGCCCAATGCTTTGGCCCGGGCGATGCAAGGAAAGCCGTCCAACTTTATTGGCCTCATCTTTCCTAATTTGACCAACCCCTTTTACGCGGAATTGGTCAATGAATTAGAGTCCCGGCTGTTTGCTAAAGGATACAAAACAATCATTGCTTCAGCCGCAGAAAATGAACAAATTGAGCACGAATACTTGGGGATGCTGATGGCCAACCAAGTTGATGGGATTATTTCCGGTTCTCATAATTTGGGGATTGAAGAATACAAGCAAGTGGGGGCCCCAATTGTTTCTTTTGACCGGTATTTGGCAGAAGGGATTCCGATTGTCACGTCAGACAGTTACAGTGGTGGGCGCTTGGCGGCCGATTATTTAGTGAACTGGGGTTGCCAAAACTTGGCGGTCTTAATCGATGAAGACACCTCTTCGTCACCGACCATCAACCGGGTCCAAGGGGTGGTTGATTACATGAATGAACATGACTTTGAATACACTCCCCTGGATGTCAATGAAATTCAGGTCGAAGCAGTTTTCCCGGGTGACTTTGACGGGGTCTTGGCCCCGGATGATGAATTTGCTTTGCAGATTCGCAGCTTGGCCGAGCGAGCGGGGAAAGTCTTTGGGAAGGACTTTATTGTTACCGGCTATAACGGCTCACACCTGGTTCAAAAAATTGCCCCCGATTTGCCAACGGTGGTCCGGCCCGTTGACAGCTTAGCAGATGAATTGATTGATACCTTATTAAAACGGATTGCCGACCCAACCAAGCCTTTGCCATCAAAGGAATTACCGGTCCGGCTGGCCAATCCGTTGCCAAATTAAAAAGCACAGGGACCACTGCTGCGGTCCCTGTGCTTTTGGGTTTTGAGCGGGCTTACCGTTGGGAGTCCATAAACTTGCGCAATAAGTCGGCTTCGTCTTTGCTGGCTTGGCTGGCTTGGGACTTGATATCGTGGACCCGTTCAACTGACAGTTGGCTGCCAAAGGCAACTTGATTGTCAATCAGATCAAATTCCTTTTCAAAATTAATGATTTCCATTGACAGGTTGTTTGATTCGTCCATTATAAGGCCTCCTGGAAATTTCCGTAAAAGTGATAACTTTTATCATTTTACCCCATTGATCTCGGATTGGCCAATCTTAAATTCAGGGTAAGTGTGGTACAATGCTAACATAACGGCAGAATGCTGACTTTGGTAAAAGGATGGAGACAAATAATGACATGGAATTGGTTAGGCTGGTTGCTTTGGCTTGGGGCCTTGGTATACCTGTGTTGGGTCATTCACTATATTCGGGTGCACCAATTGATGCTGATTGCCAAGACCGGGAATCGCTTAGATAAAATGCTGATGGCCAAATACGTGGGCTTTTTATTGGTAGCCTTTTGCTGGGTTGGCGGGATGTATTATTTAACGTTTGCGCGGTCCGTTGATTACCATGATCAAGCGGCGGTTAAAGTCACGACCCAGTATGCGCCGTTGCAATTAAGCAGTGCGGGGGGCGATTATTACTACGTGCTGGGCAATAAAAGTGCCGGTGGCAAGCACCAGGTGGCTTCGTATACGTACGCAACGGCCACCCGCAAAAATACAGTTAGTGCCCGCTACGCGACGGTGGTCACGACGGATGAACTAATTCCGGCTGATGCTCGGGATTATCCGTGGCCAACTGCCCGGTTGCAAAAAGAAGACCGCAATACGACCCATGCCTTTGTTGCCACGATGGATGTTACTTATCGGAATACAATTTTAAACGGGTTAGGCTTGCGCGTGAACCGGCCCGCAGGTCAGTACACGCTGTTACGAATTCCCGCGCCGGGGTTGCTGAAAGAACAATAACTCTGGTCAGGAACAGATTGCATGATATAATTGTAAAGAATGCCCTGGTTGGGATGAAGCAGCCAGGAACTGAGCATAATTAACGTCGGCTC
>HHCFR05603__coassemble_1440_pt1 | contig 11305 bp, 13 predicted proteins | sample HHCFR05603__metabat2_low_PE_040 | metagenome-assembled genome bin HHCFR05603 | reverse complement strand
GGGCGGGGCAAGCCGTCGATAACGTCGCCGTTAAATTGGTCCAAAAGGGCTTGGAGCTTGATCACTTCGCCAAACTCCACTTCGCCAACACCAAGAAGGTCTATGCCCAACTAAGAAAATAATTTTGATTTAAAAGAGCGCTGATCGGTCCACGACCCATCAGCGCTTTTTTATTCTGACCTGCATTACAGGTTTAAGTTCCCGTCGTCATCAATGAAGGTATTCATGACTTCTTGGACCATGTCCCATTCGGCGTCGCTTTCAATTGGCAACAGTTGCAATTCTTCGGCTTCGTCCTTGGGTTCGTTAAAGGCAAAGGCTTGGATGTCGACTTCTTCGTCGTTTTCTTGTTCGACGGGGTAGAGGCAAATGTACCACTTGCCGCTTTCTGGGTTTTGGAAGCGCATCGCTTCCTTGTAGAGCTCTTCGTTGCCCTTTTCGTCGACCAGGGTAAAGATTTCGCCTTCGTCTTGGATGTGTTGTTCTGCCATCATTTCCTCCTATAAGCGGGCGGTTAATTGCCCCTTGCGATCCAGGTAATTTTGTAAAATCAAACTGGCGGCCAGTTCATCAATGACCTGCTTTTGTTTGCGCCGTGAAATGTCAGCCTCTTCGACCAACATCCGGTGCGCCTGCACCGTCGTTAAGCGCTCGTCTTGGTAGTCGACCGGCAAGTTAAACTTGGCTTCTAACATCGCCCCGTAGCGGCGGGCCGCTTCGACCCGCGGGCCCTCGGTATTGTTCATATTCTTAGGCAAGCCGACGACAAAGCCAGCTACCTGGCGGGCCTGGACCAATTCGGCCACCCGCTCGAGGCCAAAGACTTCCGCTTCTTCATCAATCGGGATGATCTCAACCCCCTGGGCCGTCCAGCCCAACGGATCGCTTTCGGCCACCCCGACCGTCTTGGAACCCACGTCTAATCCTAACAGTCGCATTACTTGTCCTCGCTGGTCAAGTAGTGCTTGACGAGTTCTTCAATGATTTCATCGCGTTCGTGGGCCCGAATCAAGTTCCGCGCGTTGTTGAGCCGCGGAATGTAGGCCGGGTCCCCGGACAGTAAGTACCCGACGATTTGGTTAATCGGGTTGTAGCCCTTTTCTTCTAAGGCTTCGTAGACCGTCTTGAGGGTGTCTTTGACGTTTTCTTCATGCTTTTGACCAAAATCAAAAAACATTGTTTCATCGCTAGCCATTTTGGTCACCTCTTTACTTATTATCGACTTCTCATTTTACTATAATCACGGGGAAAGTACAATTCCCGGGCTTGGCGGCACCAAAAAAGAGCCCCAGAAAGGCAGGCTTTCCGTGGCTCCTTCGCGCTTGGCAGGAAACTTAGTTGTTCATAAAGTCAGCGGCTTGTTCAATCGCCGTGTTCAATCCAGCGGGGTTCTTCCCCCCGGCTTGGGCCAGGGTTGGGCGACCGCCCCCGCCCCCGTTGATGGCGGGCGCAATCGCCTTGATCAAGTCACCGGCCTTGACGGTCTTGCTTAATTCATCGCTGACCGCCACCAGCAAGTTGGCCTTGTCGCCGGCCGCCGTCCCTAAGACTAAGACGTCGGACAGGGCCTTTTGCCGCCATTCGTCGGCCATTTGGCGCAGCTGGTCCATCCCCGCGACCTTCACAACCGCAGCAATCAAGCTCCCCTTGGCCGTTGTTTGCACGTTGTCAAAGACCGCGCCGGCTTGTTGAGCGGCGACCTTAGCTTGCAGGGCTTCGTTGGCCTTCTTGACGTCCTTTAATTCGGCTTGCAATTCGTCGATCCGCCGTGGCACGTCTTTGACTTGGACCGCCTTGACGCCAGCCGCCGCTTGATCCAGCAGACTCAGGCGTTCTTGCATGAACTTGAAGGCCGCTTCGGACGTCACGGCTTCGATCCGCCGTACCCCGGCGCCGACCCCACCTTCCGAAACGATCTTGAAGAGACCGAGTTCGTTGGTGTTCTTGACGTGGTCCCCACCACAGAATTCGGTGTTGAAGTCGCCGATCTTTACGACCCGGACCTTGTCGCCGTACTTGTCGGCAAAGAGGGCGATCGCCCCCATTTGCTTGGCCGATTCGATGTCGGTTTCGACCGTCGTGACCGGAATTTCTTGCCAGATCTGTTCGTTGACCATCATTTCAACCTTCTTTAAGTCTTCCGCCGTCACTTGGCCGAAGTGGTTGAAGTCAAAGCGCAAGTAGTCGGCTTCGACCAGCGAACCGGCTTGTTGGGTGTGGCCGCCTAAGACGTTGCGTAAGGCTTGGTCCAGCAAGTGGGTCGCGGTATGGTTCTTTTCGATCTTTAAGTGCCGGGCCGCATCCACGACCAGCTTGTAGCGGGCGCCGAGCTTGAGCGGTTGTTCCAGTTGGACCCGGTGCAGGTTTTGTTGGTTCGGGGCGTGTTGGACGTCGACAACCCGCCCGATCACGCGGCCGTAGTTGTTGATGATCACCCCGGTGTCGGCCACTTGGCCCCCCATTTCGGCGTAGAATGGTGTCCGATCAAAGATCACTTCGATGTCGTCAGCACTTGGGTCGGCGGTTTCGACGTGATTCCCGTCAACGGCCAGGCCAATTACCTTGGCGTCGGCGACTTCCAGGTCGGTGTAGCCGACGTAGGTACTTGGCTCCTTGAAAGCGGTCCAAAGATCCGTTTGTACCCCCATCCCGTTGTCCATGTCCCGGGCATTGCGGGCCCGGTTTTGTTGTTCGGTCATTGCCGCGGCAAAGCCCTTGTCGTCCACGGTCAGCCCTTCGTCGGCAGCGTATTCTTCGGTCAATTCAACCGGGAAGCCGTAGGTGTCGTAGAGCTTGAAGGCGGTTGGCCCATCGATTTGGTTGGTGCCAGCGGCCTTGGCTTCTTCGATCACTTCGTTTAAGAGGGCCAGCCCACCGTTTAAGGTCGCGCTGAAGCGGTCTTCTTCGGACTTGATGACCTTAGCGATGTAGTCAGCGTTGTCCAAGACGGCCGGGTAGTAATCCTTCATGATTTCGCCGACCGTTGGGACCAGCTTAGCCAGGAAGGGTTCGTCAATCCCGAGCTTCTTGCCGGCCACGACCGAGCGCCGCAGGAGCCGCCGGATCACGTAGCCGCGGCCCATGTTGGAAGGCAGGGCGCCGTCGTTGATCGCAAAGGTGATCGAGCGGATGTGGTCGGCGATGATCTTAAATTGGATGTCGTCGGCCTTGTCAGCGCCGTAGTGCTTGTCAGCACTGAAGGTTTCGGTTTGCTTGATCAGCGGCAAGAAGAGGTCGGTTTCAAAGTTGGTCGGGGCGTTTTCAAAGATGGAAACGACCCGTTCCAGCCCCATCCCCGTATCAATGTTCTTGTGGGGCAGCGGTTCGTAGGTGTCTTCGGGCGTGTGGTTGAACTGGGAGAAGACGATGTTCCAGATTTCCAAGTAGCGTTCGTTTTCCCCGCCCGGGTAAGATTCTGGATCATCTTCTGGCAAGTTGTTCATTTCTTGGCCCCGATCGTAGAAAATTTCCGTGTCGGGACCGGATGGCCCTTGGCCGATGTCCCAGAAGTTATCTTGGTCGGCTAAGAGGTGGTCTTCTTTTACGCCGACCTTCAGCCAGTTCTTCTTGGCGTCCAAGTCCTTGGGGTAGTAGGTAATGTAGAGGCGGTCCGGATCAAAGCCAAACCATTCGTCACTGGTCAAAAGTTCCCAGGCCCACGGAATGACTTCGTCCTTAAAGTAATCGCCAACTGAGAAGTTCCCCAGCATTTCAAACATCGTGTGGTGACGGGCTGTCTTCCCCACGTTTTCAATGTCGTTGGTCCGAATACTCTTTTGTGAAGAGGTCATCCGGGGATTGTTCGGTACGACTTGCCCGTCAAAGTACTTCTTCATCGTGGCCACCCCGGAGTTAATCCAGAGAAGCGTTGGGTCATCGACCGGGATCAAGGAGGCACTTGGCATCTCTTGGTGGCCGTGTTGGATGAAGAAATCTAAAAACATCCGCCGCACTTGGGCACTGTTAAGCTTCTTTAATTCTTTCATCAGCTTCGTCCTTTCCTGACTTGAAACGACAAAATCCACCGCTTGCAACAGAGACGCCGATAGCGCGGTACCACTCTGCTTGCAAACGATGGATTTCGCATGCCGCTTTAAAGCAATTATTTACAAGATTCACCTGGGTAGCAATCTTACCGGCCTGACCCCGCTTTTCACCACCCGCGGGTCGCTTGTGCCAAACACTTGGTAAAACCATGTCCCAAACGCCTAACATTATACAAGGTCGCTTGCGGAATTGCAATTGGCGTGGGTAAAAAACACTTAACAAACCTTCTCATGCCCACCGGCTTGCCGCCATTTTTTGAGGCGGGCCAACTGTGCCTGGTGGGCCCGTAACAACTGATACTGGCGATTTGCTTGGCACCACGGGCACGTGCCGTGGTTGCGACACGTGGCATCAATCGCCTTGGCTCTTGGCTCCCCGGTACAGCCGGCGGTGTGTCTTATGATGTAAGATGGCTTGATCAAAACTCATCTCCGTACCTCCCTTTCGTTTTATTTTGACATAGCTGCATTTATATTAAACACCGGGGTGATTACCCAGACTAGTCAAAATCATCAGCAAGCCTAGGTTATTTCTGCTCGCGACTAGTGGTTCGCCATTTCATAAATCTTGGTCATTTCCGGCCGCTTTAAGACCAGAGCCGTCCCGCTTTGGCCGCCGGTAGCCCGCAAGCACTGGGTAACCATCTGATCGATCTGGGCTGGCGTCGGGTGTACCCCGAGTTCACCTAGACTGGTCGGCATGCCGATTTCACGGTAGAAAGTTTCCATCGCTTCGATCCCCGCCAAAGCGACGGCCTCTTCATCAGTCCCTTCAATTCCCCAAACGGCCCGGGCAAAACGAACGAAGCGCGGCAAGCAGTGTTGGTACACCAACCGGGCCCAAGAACCCCAGAGCGCCGCCAAACCGGCCCCGTGGGTGACGCCAAACATCCCGCTGACTTCGTGTTCGAGCATGTGGGTCGACCAGTCACCGCCGTTGAGGTCCCCGACCCCGGTCAGGTCGTTATGCGAAAGGCTGCCAGCCCACATCACTTCCGCCCGCGCTGCGTAGTTGGTCGGATCGGCCTGGAGTTTTCTAGTCTGCGCAATCACCGTTTTCATCAAAGCTTCGGCAATCGCGTCAGTAGTCTCCATTGAGCTGGGCGTAAAGTAGCGCTCCATCGTGTGCATCAAAATATCGGTACACCCGGCCGCCGTTTGATACCAAGGCAGGCTGGTGGTTAATTCCGGGTTTAAGATCGCAAAGCGTGGCCGCAACAGGTCGGATACGTAATCGCACTTTTCATGAGTCTGCTCATTGGTCACTACGGAGCCATTGCTCATCTCACTGCCGGCCGCGGCAATCGTTAAGACACTACCGACCGGCAAAGCCTGGTCGACACGGCGTTCGTGGCGGTAGAGTTCCCAGACGTCGCCGTCATCGAGCGCCCCCAGGGCAATTGCCTTGGCGGAATCGATCACGCTGCCGCCGCCGATCGCCAAGATGAAGTCAACTTGCTGTGCCCGGGCCAAAGCGATTCCCTGGCGAATCAGGCCCAGTTCCGGATTGGGAACCACCCCGCCGAGGGTGACCACTTTCAGATCGGCGGCGGTTAGCGCGGCCAGCACCCGGTCAAGCAGACCTGACTTTTGAATCCGGTCGCTACCATAGTGGACCAAAACAGTGTGGGCCCCGGCCGCCTTAGCCAGGGCGCCAGCTTGGGTTTCCACCCCGCGACCAAAGACGACCTTGGTGGGGGCGTAGTAAGTAAAGTTTTCCATAGTGATTCCTCCGAAGAAATGCGTTTTCCTTGATTATAACAAAGTGGCCCAGGGAACCAAAAGCGCAATCACCCATCATGATATAATTAAGTAAAAAAGGGGGCGCGGCAATGTTAAAGCGATATTGGCAATCACTGAAGACAAACAAAGAAACGCGGCAACTTACTTGGCTTGTGATTGCTTGGCTTGTGCTATCAGCAGCCATTTACTGGTTGTCGAATCACTGGTCCTTGCTATCTGCTTTGCTGTTTGCCTTGCCATTTTTATTGATCGCGGCTGGCCTCTTTAAATTAGTTTTGAAGCTGTTTGTTTCAGCTATCAAATCCATCTTTAAGTAAGCTTGCGCCGGCGCTGCCGGTTTGATGTGACTGAAGGAACAAGAAGCAATTTAAGCAAATCTTCACCTTGCCAAACCGCCCCGGCAACCAGTGCTGGTTTCAGCCCTACTGCCGAGGCGGTTCAGTCCCTTCAACAATCTACATAAATTAACGGTTTTAATCCGCCGCTTCCCCCTTAACTTTTGCCATTAACGCGTGAAAATCCGCACTTGCACTTAATTGATCAAAAATTTCAATTACCTTAGCCCCAAAAACAAAGCTTGGTCCCCCTGACATTTCCAAAGCCACACTGATTGCTTCTTTCACTTCATCCCGACTAGCCCCAGCCATGATGCAACCAGCCGTGTGCTGGACCATGCATCCTTCACAACGCATCGTAATGGCAATCGCTAACGCCATTAATTCCTTGGCTTTGGGTGAGCATGCCCCCGGTTGACTAACCGCCCAGTGTAATAAATCAAAACTTTTCCCGGGACCAGGAATTTCAGTTTTAAAATTTTCATTGTCCGTTAAGTAGCCCATTAATTCTTGCGTGTAATTTTTTTCAGTCATCAATCTTTACCCCTTTTCGTACGTATCAAAAGCTTGTAGGGCATGGCTCCCATACTCAAATGCCGGACCACCAGCCATCATTAAAGCCACCCCAATGGCTTCTTTAATCTGCGACCGTTTTGCCCCAAGCGCAAGGGCATGCCTGACGGACCAAGCAATATACTCATCACAACGTTCATAAATTGAAATAGCAAGCCGCATCAAAGCGGCTTGCAGATCATCTTGCTCAGCCGCGACCACAAAAGGTGGCGTGGCAAATTCAGTGGTATACGTAACGAGCGCTTGCTCAGCTTGCTGTTTAAGTTCATCAAAAGTCGGCTGGGCTAAGCGGTCATGATTAGTTGTCTCCATGTCAAATCCTCCCCTGTATGAAATCGCCTACATTATAGTGCTGTTTTGATATTTATGCAAAAACGAATTTTTAACCGTTGAGGTCAGTCAGCGAACCAGCCGGCAAAATAAAAAGCGTTAACCATTGCTAGGATTAGTCCCCCAATGGTTAACGACTTGGTATGGAATAATTGGTTGTTTACGATCCTGATAAGGATTTTCTAACTTGGAGCGTGGATGGGATCAACGTTTGGCGTGGCACCGTTTCACCTTGCCAATCCATCAGTAATAGTTGCGCTACGGTTTGGCCCATTTGCCGCGGATCTTGTTGAACCGTGGTGATCTGTGGTGCCACCGCCTCATATTATTATGGTCCTTTACAAGCAAAAGAATCGCCAACGCTTGCAAAAGGCTAATCGCTTTGGTCTTGATAGCTGGTTAACCATTTGTTAGCCTTGGTTGAGCAGGTGTAAAATTACTAAAAACAACGCCTTTAACCGCCCGCGCACCCGCGTGAAATTCCGCTTAGCTAGCCGGGAGGCGTTCCGAAAGGATGGCTGATTTTTATGAAACAGACAAGCTACCATTCCCCGCTGGGACCAATGACCATTTTGGCTGATGAGCAGGCCCTGTATGGCGTTTGGTTTAATGACCAAAAATATTTTGGCGGTCATTATGATTTAACAACCATCCCGCACGGTCAAACCGCCCAAGGGCAAAGAGCACAACACTGGCTCGAACAATATTTTGCTGGTCAGCAGCCTGCCCTGACGGGGCTAACCCTCGCGCCACATACAACCGCGTTTCAACAGCGCGTCTACCAGCTTTTGCAACAAGTTCCCTATGGTCAAACCGTCACCTATCAAGCATTAGCCCATGCCTTGCAAGCTACGCCGCCGAAGCCCCAGCTCGCTCGGGCCGTCGGGAATTCCATCGCCCATAATCAAATGCTCGTGCTGATTCCCTGTCACCGGGTGATTGGCAGTAATGGGGCCTTAACGGGTTATGCTGGTGGCTTGGACCGCAAAAAAGCACTCTTAACCTTGGAGGGATCCGGATGCTGAACCGCTGTGCATGGGCAGACCGGGCAGAGCTCCGGTACCAACAATATCACGATCAAGAGTGGGGAAAATCGAATTTAGATGAGCGCTATCTGTACGAAATGCTGGTCTTGGAAACGGCCCAAGCGGGGCTTTCTTGGCGGACCGTGTTGCAAAAACGCGCACATTATCGCCAGGCCTTTGCGAATTTTGATGTCAACCAAGTCGCTAAATTTGGGGCAAGTGACTACCAACGCCTCATGCAAGATCCCGGGCTGATTCGCAATCGCCTAAAAATCAAAGCCGCCATTCATAATGCGCAGGTCGTAGTGCGCCTACACCAGAACCATGAAACGTTAGCCGGGCTACTCCAAGCATTGGTGCCGAAAGTGATTGTCAACCATCCCCAGACCATTGCCGAAGTGCCGACCCAAACGCCCTTATCCGCCCAAGTGGCCCGAGCTATGCAGCAACGTGGCTTTAAATTCATTGGCCCGACCACTAGCTATGCATACCTACAAGCGGTCGGCTTGATTAATGATCACATTGAGACCTGTAGTTTTAAATACCGTTGATCGGCAATTGGGCCTTCAAACTAAAAGTAGCAAGTCAGGCTTGAAACGCCAGGAATTATTTAACACCAAGCAAGGATTGCTGGCGCGCCTAAAGAAAAAATGATTTGTTTACCTGAAGCTAACCGCAAAGCAGCCTACCGAACGCAAAAGATTATTAAGATGAAGCGAACCCCCATAATTGGACGAAAATGCCCAATTATGGGGGTTCACTTCATAAATCGTCCCCTCTGTAAGGATCTAGTGGAACTAACCCAATTTTCTCGCAACTACATTCCCTTCTTCAACTACGAACGAATTTCGTTAAAAATAAAAGGCATAACTCCGATCGAATGCCGAAATCATACCCTGATAGCTTAAAGCTTTAATTTGATCTAACTTTTAGATTGCACTTCATTACATGCGACTTTATAAGATTGTACGATGTAGTTGCTACTCCTCTTTAGCATCAATCACATCACGCACAACTTGTAAGACCTGTCGTAGTGCAATATTATCAATTTTTGTTAAGTACCGCATTGAGCGAGTTTGATAGTCAAAAATATGAAATTGCAACGGATTCACTACCCCATCAACATAATCGTTCTTAACTTCTACGAACAGTCCAGTTTGCTTTAAACGATTATTTTGCGCATGAGTGATGGGACAAACTACTGCTAATCCGGTTAAAGCTGAGTACCGTGAATTACTAATTACTAAAGCAGGGCGCCGCTTTTGAAGCTCACTTCCCGAACTAGGATTAAAATCAATGGTGACAATATCACCTTTATGGGGAAGATAGCCCATGCTAACTCCACTCACTATCCAGTACCTCGCGATCGTTCATCACATCTGTTTGACGCAAGTCTTCCTTAAACCAATGCCCTTCAAAGGGATTCCGGTGTTCCGGACGATAAACGATTGAGCCATCGGCTTTAAGTTCGGCCTTAAACTTAGCACCTGGCGCAACGTTGAACGACTTCGGAATGGTTAACGTCACTGAATTGCCTACTTTACGGACTTTAATAGTCATATCAATCCCTCCTTGTGTATCTTTAGTATACACTTGAGGCTGGTAGGAATCGATCACTCAACTGCTTTGCTGACTATGGTCATCAGTAGCAATTTTCAAAAAATAATGAGCATAAAATTCTGCCGCTTGGGAACAGCGGAAGTTGGGGGAAGTGGCGACAAGGATTACCAGGAAAAATAAAAATCTCGAATCAACGTTACCTTTGACAATATCTGCTCAACTAGGATTAGTTGACCAAATATCTTATTTCGACAAGCGTATTGCTAGCGCTAACCTTACTAATTACATTCTGTTAAAAAAAGGAGAGTTCGCATATAACAAGAGCTATTCAAATGGTTATCCATTTGGAACGGTTAAACGATTGAACAATTATGATAGTGGTGTAATACCTTCTCTGTATATTGCCTTTGTACCTAATGATAAGATTATAAACTCAGATTTTATGGAAACATATTTCGAAACAAGTTTGTGGCATAAAGAGGTAAGTGTTCGAGCAGCAGAGGGAGCACGGAACCATGGGCTATTAAATATTTCTCCGAGTGATTTCATGGAGATAAGTATAAAGTTACCTACAGATATGAAGGAGCAAATTAAAATCACCCAGTTTTTACATGGCTTTAATTCCCTCATCGCCCTTCATCAGCGTAAGCCAAATTCACCAAAAAACTAACTCAAACTAGATAAGTATCGCATTACAAGATCATTGTCCTGGTTTTCCAATTCGTTAATGATGTGCATGTAAACTTTTTGGGTGGTGGTGACTGATGAATGGCCGAGTCGACGTGAAACGCTGGCAATTGAAACGCCCGCAAACATTAACAATGAAGCATGAGTATGACGCAAGCCGTGCAATGAAATTTCCGGAATTCCACAATTGCGACAATGCCGGGCTAACCATTTATTAGGCGTTGAGTTACAAACAGCATCCTGAACAAAGATGGGTTGATTCTCGTCCATTTCTTTAATTAAGTGCTGAAACTGCATCCCTAATTGCCAATCCATTTGAACCTTTCGAATCGAACTACGATTTTTGGTTGGCTGGAAGCCGGTATTATTTTTATAGTCCCAGGTCTTATTAACTGAAATGGTTTGCCGAGCAAAATCAAAGTCTGCTGGTGTTAAACCCAAAGCCTCTGAAAAACGCAACCCGGTTTTAGCGATTAACAAAATAAGCCAGTCCCAATTAACTGAAGTGCCTAAATCTAAGTCCTCCAGTAGATTATGGAGTTCAAATTGATTTAGGTACTTCTTTTTCTTTTCTTTCGGCGCTTTCCCCTTAAAAATGGCCTTACGAGTCGGGTCACGATCAATTAGGCCTTCATCCACGGCATCTAAGATCGCACCTTTTACTTGGTGGTGAAAGTCAATCACAGTTTGGCGTTCATGCGTAAGGGCATACTGATTCAACAATGCTTGGTAAACATTACGATCGAAATCTTTCATTTTCAAATTCGGCAAAATTCGGGCCAGGTGCTGATAATTGCTCTGGTACTTTTCAAGGGTAACTTGTCGAACCGCTCCCTCTTTGTATAACTTGATCCAATGAGCGAAATAGTCCTTAAAGAGGCTATCACCAGTAAAATTACTTTTAATCATCGCCAAAGTCCTCCATTTTTAACGATTTGGCTTACGCTGATGAAGGGCGATGAGGGAATCAAATTTCAAAAAATATGAATCAATTTTCTTCTGTTCA
>HHCFR05603__coassemble_1426_pt1 | contig 11399 bp, 6 predicted proteins | sample HHCFR05603__metabat2_low_PE_040 | metagenome-assembled genome bin HHCFR05603 | reverse complement strand
TGTAGCCTTCTTGTTCCGGCGCCGTAAAGCTTTCCCACCGGCCGACGGTCCATGGCCCGTACTTCTTCTCCTCACTCCCCGCTACACTCGTGTATTTCCGTTCGAGCGTAACTGGTTGCGTAGTGGTTTGGACTTCGCCGTTCGGCAAGTGCACGTTGATCGTCCGCGTGATCGTTTTTTCTTCTTGGCCACTTTCGATCACGGCTTCATCGGCCCGGTAGTAAATGTCCACCACCGCGTCTAAACTTTCGGAAGTCACTTCGACCTCAGCCACGCTGCCTGGAAGGGCTGTGTAGCCTTCTTGTTCCGGCGCCGTAAAGCTTTCCCACCGGCCGACGGTCCATGGTCCGTACTTCTTCTCGTCACTGCCCGCTACACTCGTGTATTTCCGTTCAAGCGTAACTGGTTGCGTAGTGGTTTGGACTTCGCCGTTCGGCAAGTGCACATTGATCGTCCGCGTGATCGTTTTTTCTTCTTGGCCTTCTACTACTGCTGGTTCATCGGCCCGGTAGTAAATATCTACCACCGCGTCCAAACTTTCGGAAGTCACTTCGACCTCGTCCACGCTGCCTGGAAGGGCCGTGTAGCCGGTTTGTTCCGGCGCCGTAAAGCTTTCCCACCGACCGACGGTCCATGGCCCGTACTTCTTCTCGTCACTGCCCGCTACACTCGTGTATTTCCGTTCGAGCGTGACCGGTTGCTTAATGGTTTGGACTTCACCGTTCGGCAGGTGCACGTTGATCGTCCGCGTAATTGTCTTTTCTTCTTTGCCACTTTCGATCACGGCTTCATCAGCCCGATAGTAAATATCTACCACCGCGTCCAAACTTTCGGAGGTCACTTTGGCCTCGTCCACGCTGCTTGGAAGAGCTGTGTAGCCTTCTTGTTCCGGCGCCGTAAACCTCTCCCACGTGTCCGTTGTCCATTCGCTGTACTTCATTTGACCATTGACCTTCGTGTACGTCCGCGTCAGCGTGACCGGTTGCTTAATGGTTTGGACTTCACCGTTCGGCAGGTGCACGTTAATCGTCCGCGTGATCGTCTTCTCTTCTTCATATTTATACTTCTCTTTAAGCAATAAGGCATCCCAGACGAACGGTCTGCCTTCCGTCTGAAACTTCTTTTCATATCCGTCGGCTTTATCCTCATATTGATAAAAAATCTCATCATATTTTGGTTCCTCAGGCAGACCGGTAACCTTCATATCAATTCTTTGAACTGGTGGTTTCTTGTATGAAATTTCGATTTTATCAAGATCCGTCGTTAAGAATGAATGAACACTTTGCGAGATGGCTGGAATCACGGGGGCTTTCGCTCCGGCAATCGGGTTAACTTCAATTGCGGCAAACTGAATTGGGTCGAGCTCATCATTCTCGTCCTCATATACATAAGCGAGCGTATCCCAAACTTGAAGCGGCATAACGACTTCGTCCCCATCCGGTTTAACCAGCGTTACTTCACGAACGATTATATAGTAACTGACAGTTCGATCGCCATCTTCCATCTTTCGCCAGCCCATCTCTGGCGCTTGCGGCTTCGTCACCGCTGGTTGCATTTGCCCTGATGCGTCGCTGGCAAGCGCCGCCGGCTGCTGAGGGGGGGTGACGGATGGATTACTTAGCGCGGGACTCGCCGCCGGGGTTGCTAACATGGCTTCTGCCCCCACTCCAGCCGGTGACTGCTCACCGCTAGTTGCATTGACCGCCGGGCGGTCCGACGCGGTTGAGGCCAGCGTCACGACATTTTCCGCATCCTGTTTGGTATTCGACATTTCCGGCTCGCTTTTAACGGTAGTTGCATTTTCAGGGTTAACTTGGTCGGCCGCCACCGGTGTGCCATTAATCACGAGCAAGGTCCCGCCCAATAACACAGACGCCACCCCGATCGTCAACTTACGCAAGGCCCACCGTTGCTGGTGGTCCGCCTTGGCGTGGCGAGCTAAAACTTGATTGTTCTTTGACAACATGATAATCACCTCTTTTATCATGGTTTCGGCTTACGCGTTATCAGATGCTAATAATTTATCACACATTAGCTTCCCCCTTTTATCATACTTGACTTTTTCCACTAAAGTCAAATTTAAAGAATTTTATTTTTTGTAAGTTATTTGCCACCAAATCTTACATTTAATCTAAAATATCGCCGCCTTTTTTAAATTATTAATATTAAAACTAGGACTCCTCTCCAACCTTGGCCTACAAAAAAGGACTACGAAAAAACGGTGTTTTTTCGTAGTCCTCAAGTTGAAGTTAGGCCCGGGCCACCGCGCAGTGGTCCGCCGTTATCTATCTTATGCTATTTACGTTAATGCCGGTCGCTCGCTGGCTAATAAATCCCTTCGTAAGCCTTTTGGTAGAGTGCGACCACTTCGGCTTTCGTTCCCTTGCGGGGGTTGGAGAAAGCATTCCCGTCTTTCAACGCATTTTCGGCCATCAGTTCAAAGTCGGCTGGCTTGGCCCCAATTTCCTTAATGGAGGCGGGAATCCCTACGGCCTTGCACATCTCCCGCATGCCATCAATTGCTTTGTGGGCCGCTTCAAAGGTCGTCAAACCGGTGGTATCATACCCCATGACTTTGGCCAATTCGGCAAACCGGTCCGGACAAGCAATCAAATTGTATTCTTCCACGGTCGTTAACAACAACGCACAGCACATACCATGGGGAGCGTCATATTGACCGCCTAATTGGTGAGCCATCGCGTGGACATAACCGAGGTTGGCGTTGTTAAAGGCCATCCCCGCCAGCATTTCTGCTTCGACCATCTTGGTCCGGGCTTCGATATTTTGACCATTGGCCACCACCTTTGGCAAGGCATCTTGAATCAGCTGGATTGCTTCAACACATTGACTATCCGTAATTGGGTTATGATCCACGGAAACGTAAGGTTCAATGGCTTGCACAAAGGCGTCCATCCCGGTCGCCGCGGTAATGGCTTGCGGAATCCCTAACATCAATATTGGATCATTAAAGGAAACCAACGGAATGTTACGCCAAGAAACCACCACAAACTTCAAATGGGTTTCTTCATTGCTAATGACCGCGTGCCGGGTTAATTCAGAGCCCGTCCCGGCCGTCGTATTAACGGCCATCAATGGTGGGAGCGGGTTTTGCAAGGTTTCAATCCCGGCCAACTGCGTAATGTCGTCCCCGTTCGTCAGGATAATCCCAATCCCCTTACCACAGTCGTGGGACGAACCCCCACCAACCGTGATAATTGAGTCACAGTGTTCAGCCAAGTAGAGCTGCTTGCCCGCCTTGATATTTCTGATCTTGGGGTTGGGTTCAACCCCATCAAAGACCACGTAAGCCACGCCTGCTTGCTCTAAGGAGGTTAAAGTTTGTTCCACGGGACCATTGGGAATTTTCGTCAACCCTTTTTCCGTGACCACTAAAACCTTGTGCATATTTAACATTTTGGCCCGCTCACCAATCTTTTCAATCACCCCGGGGCCAAAGAAGTTCACGCTAGGCATTAAAAAATCAAATTGCCGTTCCATCAGATCCAACCTCCAATTTTCATTAAAACGTTTACACGGTCATTATGTGACTATCTTCACGGAATTACAAACAGAGGCTGGGAGAAAACACAGTTTTCTCCCAGCCTCCTTTTTTTCATTAACGCCAGCCGACCGAATGCCGTTCTTTAATTTGATAGGCCACCTGATCCGGGAGGGGGGTCTTCATCACCAAGGCTTCAATCGCCAATTGTCCCATCTGGGCAAAGGGCTGCTCCACCGTCGTCAGCCCTGGATAAACCAAGTCCGCGACGTAAGAATTGTCAAACCCCAGTACCGCCAGTTGCTCAGGCACTGCCAACCCCTGCGATTGCGCATAAAAGACAATCCCGGCGGCCGCATCATCACTGGCCGCAAAAATTGCCTCCGGCGGCAAGGCCGCCTGCCAGAGCTGTTTGGCGGCCTGGTAACCAGCTTGAAAAGAATAATCCCCCGGAATAATCAGCGGCGCCAGGCCCGTCTTCTGCAAAGCCCGCTGGTAACCATGACACCGGGCCTGCCCCGTTTGGGGATCCGTCGGGTCGATTGCGGCCAGGGCAATTCGCCGGTACCCCCGGTTCAGCAGGTATTTGGTGCCCGTATAGGCGGCTTTTTCATCATCAATCGCCACCGTTGGATAACCATCAACTTTCACCCCGAGCGACACCAGGGGCAGCCCCAATTGTTTCAACAGGGCCAAATTGGTCGCATCAAACTGTACCGAGATCGAAAGAATCCCACTGACCTTTTGGCCGGCCATCAAATCCAGGCATGCTTTTAGCCGCGCCGCGTCATTTAAGCCGCAGTGAGCCAACAGGATGCGAATGCCGTGCTGATAAGCCCAATCTTCGATCCCATCGATGATCGGGGCCGCAAAACTGGTGGTGGCATTGGTAATCAACACCCCGATCACGTTCGAAGTTTGGGCGACCAGATTCGACGCCGCCTCATTTTTTTGGTAGTGCAGTTCCGCCGCAATTTGCAACACTTTTTGGCGGGTTTTGTCACTGTAGCCGCCACTTTGATTTAATACCCGCGAGACGGTCGACGGTGTCACGCCCGCTTGTTTCGCAATATCTTTGATGGTCACCATCTTCAAATTCCCCTTTATTTGGTAGTTGACTTTCCCGACGATTTATTTATAATATTTTTGAAAGCGGTTGCTGAAACCGCTGTTATTTTTCGTCGCTTTACTCAAACGTTTGCGTAACCCCTGATTTTACCAAAGGACTGATTTGAAATGACCTATTCCCCGAAATATTGGTGGCAAAATGCAGTGGTATATCAAGTTTACCCCCGCAGCTTCCAAGATAGCAATCATGATGGTATCGGTGACCTCAAGGGGGTGACCAGCCGCCTTGATTACATCCAAAAACTCGGCGTCGATATCATCTGGCTCAACCCGATCTATCGCTCCCCCAATGTCGATAACGGCTACGACATCAGTGACTACCGGGCCATTGATCCCACCTTCGGCTCCTTGGCCGACTTTAAAGAGCTTTTAGCGGCCGCCCACCAACGGGGCCTAAAAATCATGATGGACCTGGTCGTTAACCATTCTTCCGATGAACACGAATGGTTTCAACAAAGTCGCCAGGGCAAAACCAACCCCTACCGGGACTACTACATCTGGCGCGATCCCGTCGATGGTCACGCCCCGACCAATTGGGGATCGTACTTCTCCGGGTCGGCTTGGCAATACGACGAGGCTTCTGGCCAATACTATTTGCACTTATTCGCCACCAAGCAACCCGACTTAAACTGGGAAAACCCAGCCCTGCGGCATTCCGTTTACGACATCATGAATTGGTGGGCCAACCTCGGCGTCGATGGCTTCCGCATGGACGTCATCAACTTGATTTCCAAGCCCGCGACCTACCAAGATGGCCAAAAAGAACGTGGCGAAGCCTTTGCTAACGTTGAACCCATTGTTGCCAACGGGCACCGGATCCATGAGTTCTTGCAAGAAATGAACCAAGCCGTGATGCAAAAGCACGACTTGGTCACCGTTGGCGAAACCCCGGGGGCCAGCACCACCGACGCAAAGCAGTATGCCAACCTGACCGAAACCGAATTAAACATGGTGTTTGAATTTGAACACGTCAGTTTAGACGGCAACCCCAACCCCGCTTTGGGCAAGTGGAATGATCAAAAGGTTAGCTTGCCCGCTTTGCGCGCCAACCTGGTCAAATGGCAAACCGAACTGGCTGGCCAAGCGTGGAACTCGCTTTACTGGAACAACCACGACCAACCCCGGGTGGTTTCGCGCTTTGGCGATGATTCCCCCGCTTACCGGGTCGTTTCCGCCAAAATGTTGGCCACGATCCTGCACTGTCTGCAAGGAACCCCTTATATTTATGCCGGTGAAGAATTAGGGATGACCAACGCCCCCTTCGCTTCGTTAGCCGCTTATCAAGACTTAGAGAGCCAAAACGCTTACCGGCAATTGGTTGAAGAAGAACACCTGGTAGATGGGCCGACGATGCTCAAATACCTCGCCGCCCATTCTCGGGACAACGCCCGGACCCCGATGCAATGGGACGCCAGCTTAAACGCCGGCTTCTCTGACCACGACCCGTGGCTGGCGGTTAATCCCAACTACGTCACGATTAACGCCAAAGCGGCCTTAGCTGACCCAGATTCAGTCTTTTATCACTACCAAAAGTTGATCCAACTGCGCCACGACCTCCCCGTCATCACCGAGGGGAAATTTGCCCTGGTCGCGGGTAACGAGAACGATGCGCAAGTCTTTGCCTACACCCGGACGGATGAAACGACCACCCTGTTGGTCGTCGCCAATTTTACGGCTACCACCCTCACCCGGTCATTTGCTCAACCTACCGCCGGAACGCTCTTGTTGAGCAACTACACCGATGATCAAGGAACGACCTTGCGCCCATATGAAGCGAAGGTCTACCAATTGAATTAAAGGAGTTATTGACAATGGAAAAACAACAATCAACCGTGGGCTTGCCAACCTTGCCCGTCAGCACCCTGTTTGCCATGACCTTCGGCTTTTTCGGGGTCAACATGGCCTTCTCCTTACAGAGCTCCCAAATGGGTCGGATCTTTCAAACGATTGGGGCCGACCCAACTAAGCTCGGTTTCTTCTTTATTTTGCCCCCGTTAATGGGGATGCTGGTCCAACCCCTGGTCGGGAAGTATTCCGACTTAACCTGGACGCGCTTTGGCCGGCGGATGCCTTACCTTTTGGTGGGGGCCCCGATTGCCGCTTTAGTCTTGGTCTTACTGCCTAACGCCGGTTCCTTTGGCTTTGGGTACGCCTCGTTAGCGGCCCTTTGGTTTGGGGCCATCGCCGTCCTTTTTATGGACCTTTCCTCAAACGTTTGCATGCAACCCTTCAAGATGATCATCGGGGACATGGTCAACGAAGAGCAAAAAGACTTTGCCTGGTCCTGGCAACAAATTTTCTCTAACATGGGGGGGATTTTAGCCACCTTAATGCCCTTTATCATGACCGGGCTCGGCGTTGCCAACACGGCCAAAAAGGGGGCTTTGCCCAACTCTGTGATTTGGACTTTCTACCTGGGGGCAGCCGTCTTATTATTAACCAGCCTCTTTACGGTCGCGAAGGTCCGGGAATACAACCCCCAAGACTACGCTCGCTACCACGGGGTTGACGTAGCGGCCAACCAAGAAAAGTTAAGCTTCATGGCCTTATTGAAGTCAGCCCCGCAAGCCTTCTGGCAAATTTCGCTGGTGCAAATGTTCTGTTGGTTCGCCTTCCAATACTTATGGACTTACGGGACCGGAGCCATCGCCCAAAACGTTTGGCACGTCACTGATCCATCCACTGCCAGCTACCAAGCAGCCGGAAACTGGTTTGGGGTCTTATCAGCGGTCCAAGCCATTGCGGCCGTCTTGTGGGGAATGGTCTTGGCCAAGACGAAGCCGAACCAACGGAAGTTCATGTACCGGACTGGTTTGATCTTAGGGGGGGTGGGCTTTGTCTCCGTCTTCTTTATTCACACGAAACTTCTGTTGATCTTATCATTCTGCTTAATCGGAATCGGCTGGATTTCAATGAACTCAATTCCGTTTGCCCTTTTGACGACTGCTTTGGCCGGTAAGCATGAGGGGGCTTACCTGGGCTTGTTTAACTGCAGCATTTGCCTGCCGCAAATCATTGCGTCGGTGGCCAGCTTTGCCATCTTCCCATTGATTGGCAAGTCAATGCCCGGGATGTTGCTGCTTGCGGGGATTGTCTTAGCTTGTGGCGCCTTATTTGTCGGCCGCATTAAGGAACAACCAACCGCCTAAGCTCACGCGACTATTGTTGGAGCGATGACAAAAAAAGAGCACCGTAATTGGTGCTCTTTTTTTGTCGGATTGAACCGGGGTTAGTAAATCCCGTCGTAAGCCTTTTGGTATAAGGCTACCACTTCTTCTTTGGTCCCCTTGCGTGGGTTGGAGAAGGCATTTCCGTCCTTTAAGGCATTTTCGGCCATTAATTCAAAGTCTGCTGGTTTTGCCCCAATTTCTTTAATCGAAGCCGGAATCCCTACGGCCTTGCACATTTCCCGCATTCCTTCGATCGCCAGGTGGGCCGCTTCAAAGGTCGTTTTGCCGGTCGTGTCATAACCCATGATTTGCGCTAATTCAGCAAAGCGATCTGGGCAGGCAATCAAGTTGTACTCTTCGACCGTCGTCAACAGCAAGGCACAGCAAATGCCGTGTGGCGCATCATACTGGCCGCCCAGTTGGTGGGCCATCGCGTGAACGTAACCCAGGTTGGCGTTGTTAAAGGCCATCCCAGCCAACATTTCGGCTTCCACCATCTTGGTCCGGGCGGCCACGTTTTGTCCATTGGCCACCGCCTTAGGCAGAGCATCTTGAATCAATTGAATGGCTTCCTTACACTGACTGTCCGTAATTGGGTTGTGATCAACCGAAACATATGGTTCGATCGCTTGCACGAAGGCGTCCATCCCCGTGGCTGCGGTAATGGCTTGGGGAATCCCTAACATCAACATCGGATCGTTAAAGGAAACCAACGGAATGTTCCGCCAGGAAACTACCACAAACTTCAGGTGGGTTTCTTCATTGCTGATCACGGCGTGACGGGTTAATTCGGAGCCGGTCCCGGCGGTCGTATTAACGGCCATCAGTGGTGGCAGGGGCTTGCTTAAGGTTTCAATCCCGGCCAACTTGGTAATGTCATCGCCGTTGGTCAGAATAATCCCGATCCCCTTCCCACAGTCATGGGAGGAGCCCCCACCAACCGTAATGATCGAATCACAACCTTGGGCTAAGTACAGTTCCTTACCGGCCTTGATGTTGCGAATCTTCGGGTTTGGTTCCACCCCATCAAAGACCACGTAGTCAACCCCAGCTGCTTCCAAGGAAGCCAAGGTTTGCGCCACCGGCCCATTCGCTAACTTGGTCAAGCCTTTTTCGGTAACCACCAAAACCTTGGTCATATTTAACATCTTGGCCCGCTCCCCGATCTTGGCGATGACCCCTGGCCCAAAGAAATTAACACTTGGCATTAAGAAATCAAATTGACGTTCCATTTTTTCACCCTCCAATTTTTCGGAAACGTTTTCATCGATCATTTTGTGCTTTTGATCACGAAAAATCAAGGGAATATCTTTACGTATTTTAAAAAACGGCCCCCATTCCTTGGCGCCGTTGCGTTCACAAAATTGAACTAATTTGTGATAATTGTCTTTTTTGCTAATTTTTTACGTTTCCCCTTATTTATGGTAAGGCAAGCCATTGATAATCGTAAAGGCCCGGTAAACCTGCTCACTTAAGACGACCCGCATCAGTTGGTGGGGCAGGGTGAAGCGCCCAAACGAAATTTGCTGGTTGGCCCGTTGCAGCACCGCCGGGCTCAACCCCAAGGAACCCCCAATCACAAAGGTAATGTCGCTGTTGCCATAGGTGGCTAATTGATTAAGCTCCGCCGCAAAATCTTCTGACGTCCGTTCCTTACCCTTGATAGCCAAGGCATAAACGTACTCTTTCTCCTTGATTTTAGCCAGGATCCGGGCCCCCTCTTTTTCCATCACCGCCGCCATTTGTGCGGGACTTAAATTTTCGGGTGCTTTTTCATCCGGGACTTCGACCACCTCAAATTTGCAATACCGGCCCAGCCGCTTCGCGTATTCGGCGATCGCCGCCCGATAAAACTTTTCTTTGATTTTGCCAACCCCGATAATCTTAATGTTCATAACTTCCTCCTTTTCAACAGGTTATCCACAACTTATCCCCAACTCTGGGTCGATAAGTCCGAATCATTTTCCTTGAAACCTTTTTCATTCATCTGTTCCACGCAGAGTTATCCACAGTTGTCCACACCAACAACCGTTCGCCCCCGCTGCTCCCAACCCCCGTCATGACTAGGTTTTGAGTTCTTTAATTCCTTTCTTATCCACTTATCCACGAATTTCCCGCCACATTGTGGATAACTTTTTCCACCGTGCTAAGCCAGTTTTAGCGCCATTCACAGCTTGTGGATAAGTCTGGGGATAAGTTCTCCACACCCCAGGGCTTTTGCCGCGCGCCCCTGGTGCAAAAAAACGCATGGCCGATCTGTTGGGATCCCTTCCATGCGCCCTATGTTCCGGTTAATTCGTTAATTTCGCCGTTGTGGTCCGTAATTGACCATCCCGATAGTAACTGATCTTGACGGTGTCGCCAACCTTAGCCTTGTACAGCTGGGTCTTTAAGGCCCCAACGTTGGCCACCTTGTGGTCATTAATCGCGACGACCACATCGTATTGTTGGAGCCCGGCGGCCGCAGCCGTCCCGCCATTTTCCGTTTCCATTACCACGACCCCGGTCGTTACCTTGGTTGGCAATTTCAGGACTGATTGACGTTGGGTCGGTTCCACCCGGCTTAAATTCAGGGCACTGACCCCCAGTGACGGCCGTTCAATCTTCCCGTTTTTCACCAGCTGGTTGATGATGGTCACTACTTCATTGCTTGGAATTGAAAAACCAATTCCTTCCACGCTGGTCCCGGAGCCATCCGACGACAGCTTCATCGAGTTGATCCCGATTACCTGCCCGGCCATGTTCACCAAGGGCCCCCCGGAATTGCCGGAGTTAATGGCCGCATCGGTTTGGATAACGTTGGTCGTGACCGCGTTGCTCGAGGCTTTAACGGCCCGGTTCGTGGCTGAAATGATCCCCTTGGTAACCGTGTTGGCATACTTGGTCCCCATCGGTGAACCGACCGCTAAAACATCCTGACCGTCCTGCAGCTGACTGGAATTACCGAAGCTGGCTACGGTTGTCACGTTGGCCGCATTAATCTTTAAGACCGCTAAATCCGTCGTGGCGTCCTTGCCGACCAAGCTGGCACTGACCTTCTTACCGTTGCTTAACATCACCTTAATTTGCTTGGCCCCGGCGACGACGTGGTTGTTGGTCACTACATAAGCGGCTTGCCCGCTCTTTTTATAGATGACCCCGGATCCTTCGCTGGCTTCCGTTAAGCTGTCTTGCTTGGTTGCACTGCTCTGATTGAACAAGTCGAGGGTCTGACTGCCCCCGGCTGATTCATACGTAATAATCGAAACCACCGCGTCTTTGACCTTAGCGTAGGCCTTCGTAGCTTGCGTGCTGGCCGGGGCCGCATTCTCTTTGACCTTGGCACTGCCACTCTGATTTGACCCGGTTGGCACTTGGGTACTGGTATTTTCCCGCCATGCTTGCCAACCATGCGCAATGCCAAGGGTCGCCCCACCGCCGATAAGCCCCGCGGCCAGGCCTACCCCAGCTACTTTCAGCCAAAATTGATCCAATTTCATTAGCGTTCCTCCCACTATGTTAGTTGCTAACCCTAAAATCTTAGCCCTATTTTAACAAGTTTGCGTCTCCGCCCCTACTCAGCGGCTGAAATCTTATCAAAGGCTTAACAGTGCCGTCGGTTC
>HHCFR05603__coassemble_1334_pt1 | contig 12348 bp, 7 predicted proteins | sample HHCFR05603__metabat2_low_PE_040 | metagenome-assembled genome bin HHCFR05603 | reverse complement strand
ATTCGCGCACCCTTTTTGCTTAGAATTGGTGATGATCAGACTGGAGCCATTCAACAGCCAGCTCCACCCAGTGGGCAACATGAGGCTGATTGCCCGCTGGATGGTGAGCGACCAGGGCGTTAGCCAGGTCCATACCGTGCGGGCCGTGTTCAAAGAGGTGAATTTCCTGGGAAATACCGGCGGCTTGTTGGGCCAAAAAATAATTGATTGTGTTCTGTACCGGTACGATCGGATCGTCCAGCGTGGCCCACAAGAAAGTCGGGCGGTTAGTGGCGGTCACGTGCTGGCTGGCATTGTACTTAGCCGGGGTATCGGTCCACTGAGCCTGGGTTGATGCGTCAGTCGGGAAACCCGCGTCCAGATCGATGACGGGGTAACCCAAAATCAGATCAGTAAAGACCAACTCGGTAGTCGTAACGCCGGCGCCCTGTGCTAGCCATGAGGCGTCCCAGTAATCATTAAAGAGGGCCGTGACTTGGCCGCCGGCCGAAAAGCCAAGGAGGTGGAGGTGGTCATTAAGGTGCCAGGTGGCCCGGTGCGTGTTGATCATGGCAACGGCTTGGGCCAAATCATACAGGGGCGCCGGGTAGAGCGGGGTCTGGTCACTGATAAAGGAATAGCGTAGAATAAAAACTTGGAAGCCCCGGCTGGCAAAAGCGAGGGCCGTCTTTTCGGTTTCTTCGACTGGAATATGGGTCATCGAGCCACCCGGAATGATTAAGAGCGGCGCAAATTGCTGAACCGTGCTACCGGGGGTCGGGGTCTGCAGGTAGGCCGTCAAAGTCGCCGGCGTGGTCCGGTGGTCGGTCGTTAGTGAATACGTTTGTACTTGCATCGTCATCAACTTCTTTCTCAATTGTATCGTCTGGGGGTAATTGTAATGCAAAATGCGCAACAAGCAAAGTTAAAGGGCCGTTGGCTGGTGCCGGCTGATTTGCCAGCGGTGATGGTTTTACTAGCGGATGAAGCTTTGACCCAGGCGGTGGGCTTGACCTTGGCGCCGGATCCAGCCTTGCGCCAGTGGGCCGTTAGCAATTGGCTGCAAGAGCGGTATTTATGGGGGCTGTGGGCCGAAGCGCAATTAGTGGGGGTGATTGCGACCTTTCCGCAAGCGGAAGCTGAGTGGGCGTTGGGTTACCTGTTAGCACCGGCTTGGCAAGGCCACGGTTTGATGACAGCGGCAGTGGCTACTTTTTTGCGGGCCAATCCGACGTTAGCGTTGGTGGCACAAGTAGCAGCTACCAACCGGGCTTCCCAGCGGGTGTTGGAACATAATGGCTTCCAGTGCCGGAATCAAGGGACCGTCTTCACATACCGGCGCGGGCAAGAATAAGTCTTGCATTCTGCCGACCGGGTCGTTATAATGAAAAAAGTTTAAGAGAAGAGGTTGCACCCTTCATCAGTACTTTGTGGGAGCCGAGCAAGCGGCTGGGAACGGAAAGGAAAGGGCTGGGTGCCGAAATCAAAATAGGCTTGTGGCTGTTTTGGTTGGGTCGTGGCTTAAGAGGTCACGGACTGTCGCGAATATCGCGGGGCGCTTCCAATTCATCGCTGGAATAGTGGGATTGACCAGGCGTTTTGCGGTCAATCCCTTTTTTCTTATCTTTAAAAATTAGCTGCAATAATTTCAGTTTAGGAGGAAGTTGAAATGGATACAAAGAATGAAGGGCATATTAAGCGTTCCCTTCAAACTCGGCACCTGTCGATGATTGCCCTCGGGGGCTCAATTGGGACCGGGTTGTTCATCGCTTCGGGTTCGGCAATTACCACCGCCGGTCCAGGGGGGGCGTTGATTGCTTACGGGGTGATGGGGATTATGGTCTACTTCTTGATGACCAGTTTGGCCGAAATGGCAACCTACATCCCCCTAACCGGTTCGTTTGCGGCGTATGCCGGTAAGTTTGTCAGTCCGGCCTTGGGCTTTGCCCTCGGGTGGAACTACTGGTTTAACGCCGCGATTACTGTGCCGGTGGAAATTACGACCGTCGGGCTGGTGATGAACTTCTGGTTCCCGCACGTACCGGCCTGGATGTTTAGTGGGGTGATCTTCTTAGTCATCTTCATTATCAATTACCTGTCGGTCCGCTCCTACGGGGAAACCGAATTTTGGCTGGCCTTGATCAAGGTCCTAGCCGTAGTGGCCTTCTTAATCGTCGGGGTCTTAGTAATCTTTGGGATTATGGGGGGCCAAGCGCCGATTGGTATGCGCAACTTTACCTATAAGGATGCGCCGTTTGTCCACGGGGTGCCCGGGATTATCTCGGTCTTCTTAGTAGCCGGCTTCTCCTTCCAAGGGACGGAAATGATCGGGATTGCGGCCGGAGAATCGGCCAATCCTGAAAAGAGCGTGCCTGAAGCGATCAAGTCGACTTTCTGGCGGATCCTCTTGTTCTACATTTTGACGATTTTTGTGATTGCCGTAATCTTGCCGTACACGAATAAGAACCTCTTGAGTGCCGACGTCCAAGATATTGTGACGAGTCCGTTTACCTTGGTCTTCCAACGGGCCGGGTTGGCGGCGGCGGCCAGTGTGATGAACGCCGTGATCTTAGTCGCGGTTCTGTCGGCGGCCAACTCCTGGATGTATGCTTCGACGCGGATGCTGTATTCACAAGCGCGGGAAGGCTACGCGTGGAAGATCTTCGGGATTGTCAACAAGCGGGGGATTCCGATTTATGGTTTGTTAGGAACCATGGTCGTTGGGGTCTTGGTTTGGTTGACTCAGTTTATCGGGCCAGAAGCCTACAATTACTTAGTCGCGGCCTCGGGGTTGTGTGGTTTCATCGCTTGGTTTGGGATCGCGATCAGCCACTACCGCTTCCGTCGGGCCTTTATTGCTCAAGGGCATGACGTGAAGGAATTAAAGTACCACGCCTTGCTCTTCCCGTTTGGGCCGATCTTTGCCTTTATCTTGTGCATTGTCGTAATTGCTGGGCAAAATATCGACGCTTTCTTGAAGTTGGATTGGTCCAACATTTTGATCAGTTACATGAGCTTGCCACTGGTCTTGATTCTCTTCTTCTACTACAAGTTCCGCTACGGTTCAAAGCTGATTCCGCTCGACCAAGTCGACTTGTCACGCAAGACCAAGGGCGAAAGCTTTGAGGATGAAGAGCACCACGAAGCATAAAAAAATTGGAACCGCGGGGACTTCCCCGTGGTTTTTTTATCAGAACAAGTTATAATAGATTGCGTTGCACTTTTGGATCAAAAAATTAAGTGAGGGATATTCATGATTGTACTTGCCGGAACGATTGGAGCGGGGAAAACCAGTCTGACGCAAATGTTAGCTGAGCACTTGGGGACAAAGGCCTACTATGAATCGGTTGATGACAACCCGATTTTGCCCCTCTTTTACCAGGATCCGCAAAAGTACGGCTTCCTCTTGCAAATTTATTTCTTAAACCGCCGCTTGGATGAAATCAAGGAAGCGGCCCAACACAAGTTAAGTGTGATGGATCGGTCGATTTTTGAAGACAACTTGTTGTTCCGCTTGAATGCTGATTTGGGCCGGGCGACGGGGACGGAAGCCGATATTTACTCCTCACTGCTGGGGAATATGTTGGAAGAACTACCGAACCAACCATTAGCTAAGAAGCCGAGCCTCTTGATTCACATCAAGGTTTCTTTCCCGACGATGTTGGAACGGATTAAAAAGCGGGGCCGGGCTTACGAACAAATTGATGCTGATCCGAGCTTGTATCAATATTATGAAGAATTGAATCAGCGCTACGTAGACTGGTATGCGCACTATGACGAAAGTCCGAAGATGATGATTGACGGCGACAAGTACAATTTTGTCGAGAGTCCCGCCGCGGCCAAGCAGGTTTTGGCGATGGTTGATCAAAAATTAATTGAATTAAATTTAAAATAGGGGTTGCAAAATTTCGGCGTTGAGCTTAAACTATAGTAGTTGTTTGAGTTCAGCACATGGAGGATTAGCTCAGTTGGGAGAGCGTCTGCCTTACAAGCAGAGGGTCACAGGTTCGAGCCCTGTATCCTCCATTTTTTATTTATGCGGATATGGCGGAACTGGCAGACGCGCAAGATTTAGGTTCTTGTGTCCCTTGTGGCGTGGAGGTTCGAATCCTCTTATCCGCATATCTGGCGTATGCCCAAGCGAACAATCTTTAATTTACCGAGATCTAACGTTGGTAAATTAAAGATTGTTTTTTTGTGTTGCAAAATGAAGCGTATCTAGCCCATAGGGGAGGACAACGATGGGCCGGCTTAAGAACTTAAAAGACTGTAACGGTTGATGCGGCGGGATTTAGTCCCACTTTTTTTGTTTGGAATTGAGGCGCAAAAATAACTTTACAAATTTTAGTAGGCGTAGGTTTAGATTTTTTCACTTATCCATTAAAAAACAAATTATGAAAAAAAGATTATCGATACTGATTACCCTTTTATTAAATAGAAAGTATGCGCTTTCTTTGATAAAATGTAAGCAAAATTGTGAAATAAATAGGAGGGAGCTGTCACTTATGGATAAGACGAAAACAACTTTGTTAGCCGCAACGGCAGTCGTAGCTACTGGTGTTGCAATTAACACTACCACGGCACATGCCGACACGAATACGGGGGCCCCAGTTTCGGCAACTTCTGCCACGGTCCAAACGCCAACCGTTAAGGCGGAAAATACGGCAAGTGCGGCTGCAACTTCGTTAGCAAACGCAACTAAAAATGCGAATGACGCTAAGCAAGGGTTAGCGGCCGCCCAAACCAAGAATAATGATGCCCAGCAAGCATTAACCAACCAACAAGCGGCAGTGGCTAAGGACCAAGCCAACGTCCAAACGGCAAAAGACAACCTTACCCACGCTGAGGAAAATGTAAAGAAGGCCACGGCCGAAAACATTGCCCAGACTAAGCAAGCCATTTCAAACCAAGAAAAGGTTGTCGCTGACGCTCAAGGTAAGGTGGACGCCGCGACCAAGCAAGTTGCCCAAACCAAGGCGGCGGCTGATCAAGCTAATCAAGCCGTAAATGCCGCCCAAGCTAAGGTAAATGCCGCCCAAGACAAGGTGAATGCCGCTACTAAGGCGTTAGACGGTTCCGCGTTAGGGAACGCGCAAAAGGAATTGACACAGGCCCAAACGGCTGCTAAGCAGGCCCAAGACCAATTGACGGCTGCTCAAAAGGCTTTAAAGGATGCTCAAACTGCAAAGCAACAAGCGGATAACGCTTTAGCTACCGCTAAGGAACAACAAAAGCAAGCGCAAGCCGCATATGATCAAGCGACTAAGAATGGCGCTAAGCCGGTGGCGGCTGAAGTCGTTACTGACAACCACATTACTTTGCCAAGTAACTACATGAACTTGTTAAATGATTATGTTGGTGGCAAACTGTCTAATCAAGCCTTGCAAAATCAATTGAGTGGTTGGATGGATAAGAACGTCTTCCAACACAATGCCGCTGATCAACAAGTCAAGATTGCCAACGTCTTTGCTATGGACGAAGCAACCCGCACCGCATTATCTGAATGGGCGGCAGGCTTGATTAACCAAGTACGCCAACAAACTGGCTACAACCCGGTAATTGTCACGACAAATTCGGTCGCTTATGCGCATGAAATTACGCAAAAATACACCGAAGACAACTTCAACAACTTTGCTGTTCCAACTGACCACGATTACAAAGCGTTACGGACAGTTGCTGATAAATACGGCACGCAATACGAAGAAGACTTGAGCGCCAACACAATTCCAAATACGAATGAAGTGTGGGTAAACCCCAAGGCAAACACTAAGCAAACTGGATGGCAGAACGTAACGACGCCTTTGACTTTAGATCAGCTGAAAGAATTAATTTACGATGGTCTTAAAGGTTTCTTGTTCAATGATGGAAAAAATGTAGCAAATCCATGGTCGCATGCAAAGTCGATTAGTGGACTCCAAAATTCTCTTTTGAAGCAAGACCACAACCAAGCCTTCGGTTTAGATATGGGTCAAGACGGTTGGCTCCACTTTAACTTTGGGACAACTACAACGTTAGGTAAGCATAGCAAGATTGCTGACAATGCTACTCCAACTAACCCGGCGGCTACCAAGGCTAAGCACGACCTCGATGTTGCTAATCAAAAGGTGCAAACGGCTACTGATAAGTCCAACGAAGCAGCAACGCAATTAACGACGGCCCAAAAGAACGTTACGGATGCAGAAAACCAAGTCAAGACCACCAAGGCGGCCGTAACGACTGCTGAGAACCAAGTTAAGCAATTCCAAGGGACGCAAACCGACAAGGAAGAAGCTCTGGCTAAGGCCAAGAATGAATTGGCAACGGCTGAAAGTGATCTGAACAAGGCTAAGGCCGCCGCAGCTGATCCTCAAGCTAAGTACGAAGCGGCCCAAGCTAACCTGACCAAGGCCCAAGCCGACTTGCAAGCGGCCCTTGAAAAACTGGCCTCTCTCAAGCAGCAGCTCAGCGATCTGGAAAATGCACCGGCTAACTTAGCCAAGGCCCAAAGTGACTTGGTTGCAGCTGAAGCTACCTTACAAACGGCGCAAGCGGCCTTACCAGCGCTAGAAAAAGCTGCAACGGATGCCCAAGCTGAGTTAGCGAAGGCCCAAGCCGCTTACAAGGCTGCCTTTGAAGCATTGCAAGCAGCGCAAGCTAAGGATGCGGCATCTAAAGCGGCTCTTGCTAAGCAAGCCGCTCAAGAAGCCGCCTTTAAGGGGGTTGAAAAGCAGGCCGCCATTAAGAATACCGCTGCAAGTGCACGGCAACAAGCTTTACCCCAAACTGGGAATGGTAATTCACAACTTGGCTTACTCGGTGCATTGTCCCTTGGCATGGTTGGCATGTTAGGTTTAACTGGGGCAAGCCGCAAGAAGTTGTGGTTCTAACGATAAACCAATCAAAAGAGGAAAAATGTTGCGTTGGCAATGGATGGCTTCTTTTGATTTAAACTAAAAAATCATTTGCGTCTTGATATGCTCCCTTTTAGGTGGAGAAACGAATTATGTAAAATTCGCTCGCCCCTGAAAGGGAGCATATTATTTACTGTTGATCACCCTTAGGGGGCTGTTTAGTAATTCCTGTCACGCTACTATAAAAATAGTGCGAAGATAGCATAAATAGAAGGTACAGCTGGATTTAACGAATTTTCGCAAAGAAAATTTAAAATAGTGTTGACACTTTGCGGGGAATCCGCTAATATATATAACTGTTGAGAGGATAACTTCTCAAAGCTAAGTAAAACATTTGCGGAAGTAGTTCAGTGGTAGAACATCACCTTGCCATGGTGGGGGTCGCGGGTTCGAATCCCGTCTTCCGCTTTTTAATTATCACGCACCCATAGCGCAATTGGATAGAGTGTCTGACTACGAATCAGAAGGTTGAAGGTTCGACTCCTTCTGGGTGCATTTATTCTCGGAAATTAGCTCAGCTTGGTAGAGCACTACGTTCGGGACGTAGGGGTCGCACGTTCAAATCGTGTATTTCCGATTTGAGCTATTTAGAGGGCTTCACCCAAGGTTAAATCCTTGTGGTGAAGCCCTTTTTGCATTATCAAAGTTGCACCAAAATTCACCCGGTTTCATTTGGCCGGGTAAATTCTGTAATAGATTCTGTAATGAGATTTGGCCGATTCTGTAATCAAAATTCAGCGTCGAGATTGATGATTGAGCCCATAATATCGGCGGTTCGTGCTTTTTCTTGATCCGTAATTCCAGCGTAGACGTTGAGCGTCATATTGGTCGTGGCATGGCCTAATTGGGCCTGAACTTGTTTTGGGGTCAGGTGGTTCTGCTCAATACCTAATGTAGCATAAGTGTGCCGCCACCCTTTAATCTCTACATAGGGGACGCCATAACGCTTACAGAAGCGTTTTAACCATTGGAAGTGGCACTCATCATCTTAAGATCGGTTTGTCGGTTAAAGCCGGGCGTTATGAACGGCTGAAAAAAGCCGCGCATGAAGAAATAGTTTTCCGAGTGAGTGCTTTGGCCCGGGCCTTTGAAGTGCCGCCAGCACAACTACAGCCCTTTTCGGTTAGAGGAGAAGATAGCGTTATTTTGACTGACGATTTAGTAAAAGCCCGTAGCGCAGTCTATCAACTTGACTCCAATCAGGTTTTGATGGGCCTGTCAGAAGAAGGTTACCGCCTGTTTCAGATTACGCTTGAGCAGTTAGCAAAATCTTTTCGTGGAATTACCATGTAGGGCGACGCATCTGGGCAAGCAATTATGCCCTTGCGTGATGAGTTAGAAGGGGACTATGTACTATTGTTTTTGTGAGAAACAATAGAAAAGCAGGCTTAGCAATTAACCAATGGTGGTGAAGCTGAACCTGTTGAGAATGAGTGACGAAAAGGGGAGTTTATGCTACAATTTATGCATAAAGAAACCGCCTTAAAGACGGGGGCTTAGTTCCATGAAACTGTTAAAAATAACCGTTCCAGAACCTGCCAAAGTTAACCGGGCGGTTATTTTTTGTTTTGGTGATTGTCAATGTCCGTCAACAACGTGATGATAAACGGGCTAAACGACACCATTAGCATAATACGAGGAGGAAAAAGTGATGAAACGACTGCGCAGGGGCTCCGTTACTCGTTTCACCAAACGGTGGTTGTTGAGTGGGATCGTGGTGATGGGCGTTAGCTGGCCGGTGTTGGCTCACGCGGATGTGGGGACGCTGCCGGCCCCGCAACAGACGACTCAAGTAACGCCGCCAAAGCAGGTGGCTACCCAGCCGAAGGCACCAACGATTGCGGGGCGCGAAGTGTACGAAAATGGGCACTGGTACTTCAAGGACGCCAATGACCAACCACTGAGTGCGTGGCAAAACTTATCGGATCAGCGGCTGGCTTACTATCATCCGACGACCAAGCAAATGCAATACGGGGAACAAAACGTGGCCGGCCAGTGGTATTTCTTGGATCAGCAAAATGGGGACGTCAAAACTGGCTGGTATAAGCTACCAGACGGGCGGCAAGTTTATTACGATGTGACCAAAGGTGACCACCAGGTAAGTGGGCGCGGGATATTGCACGGCCAACAGGACGTGGGCCAGGCGACCTATTATTCTGACGACTGGAATGGGGCTCAAGTGACGGGCTTGAAACAAGTTCAGGGCAAGACCTATTACTATGCCCCGGCAATGGTAAAAAACAGAGAAGCCTACGCCAACGGGCACTGGCGCTACTTTGGGGCTGACGGGACGATGCAGACCGGCTTTGTTCAACTCAAGGACGGGCGGACGGTTTACTACAACGGCGCTGGTGAGATGCGCTATGGCGAGCAAGCCATCAATCATCGCTGGTACTACTTTGACCCGGTGAATGGGGCAATGAAGCGGGGCTGGTTTACCCTGCCGGATAAGCGTAAGGTCTACTATGACTTGCAGGCCAATGCTCAAGGCCGTGGGATGTTACACGGCCAGCAGCAACTAGGGGACCAAATTTATTACTTTAATGACTGGAATGGGGCCTTGCACACCAACTATGCCCACTACCTGGCCAAGGTCGGTAAGCTTCAGTACTACGGCAGCGATGGTAAATTGGCGCGGCGCCAAACTGTCCGGGCCGGGGGGCAGTACCAAGCCGACGAGCTGGGTTACTTAGCCTTAAAGCTGGGGGAAAACTTAGTCGGCACCAACTGGTACCTCGTCTCAGCGGCGGGACGGCTTTTGACGGGTTGGCAGGTAATTGCCGGCAACCGGACCGTCTACTATGATCCGGCAACGGCTGCAATGGTAAAAGGTGAACGCCACCTGGCGGGGCATTGGTATTACTTTAACCCCGTGGATGGCCACCGCAGCACGGGGTTAACCCAGCTGCCAGACGGGCGTTACGTCTACTATGCAGCCAACGGACAGATGCAATACGGCCGGGTCCAAGCCGGCCGGATTACCTACTTCACGAACCGGGCATCCGGCGCAATCGAAGGGGTCTATAATGATGCGGAAGTAATTGGCCAAAATCCAGAATTGCCGACCGGGTGTGAAATTACGGCCGTCACGATGATGTTGCGTTATGCTGGCAAGAACGTCAATAAGATTCAGCTTGCCCGCGAAATGCCCCGCAGTAACGACGGCAATAAGGGCTTCGTTGGCGATCCCTTTAGTGTGACCGGTTGGTGGATCTTCCCCACTGGGGTTGCCCCAGTGGTCAATCACCACCTCGGCCACAGTGAAGTGATGACGGGTGCCAGCTTGGCGGCGATCAAGACTAAGTTGATTTTAGGGCACTTGGTTGTCGCGTGGGTGGCCAACGTCAATGGTTTTGTCAACCACGCCATTGCTTTGACCGGTTATCAAAACGATCGCCTTTACTTTAACAACCCATGGACCGCCCGCAAGGAAAGCATGAGCGTAGCTGAGTTCTACCAACATTGGAACCAAGACGCACAACGGGCGTTAAGCTATTAATTACAGACAGGGATTTGAGGTTGCTCGGATCCCTGTTTTTTCATAGCATGTTATAATAAACAAGCATAACTGTTGATTGGAGGCAAGTAAGATGATCGAAATTAATCACCACCGGTATTCCTTTCCCAAACTGCTGACCTTGGGCTTTCTGGCGGTGATTGCGGTCGGGACGATCTTGTTGCTGTTGCCCTTTGCGACCCGGCCCGGCCGCCAAACGGGGGTGATGACGGCACTGTTTACCTCCACCAGTGCCACGTGTGTCACCGGGCTGACTCTGGTCGACACCGCGACGCACTGGACGCCCTTTGGCCAGCTGGTGATTGCCTTGTTGATGGAAATCGGTGGGCTGGGGTTTATGACCTTTGCCGTCATGACCTCCCTCTTGATTCGGCGCCGCTTGAAAATGTCGACCCGGTTTTTGGTCCAGGAGTCCCTGAACTTGGATAATGTCTCGCAAATTCAAGTCGTGACTTTGATCATTAAATTGTCACTGTTGATCCAATTACTGGGGACAGCCCTGTTGTACGCGGATTTTGGGCCCCGCTATGGTTGGGGCAAGGGTCTGTGGTACAGTTTCTTCCACTCGATCTCAGCTTTTTGTAACGGCGGCTTTGACCTCTTTGGCAATTCCTTGGCCAATTTCCGCACCGACCCGTACCTGCTGGTGATCTTTGCGGTCTTGATCATTGCCGGCTCCTTTGGGTTCTTGGTCTGGCAAGACTTGTTGCAATTTAAAAAGGCCCACCGGATGTCCTTGCATACCCACCTGGCCTTAAAGACCGGGGCGACGATCATGGTGCTATCGGTTATCGTCTACTTGATTACCGAAAAAAACCTCAGCCAGTTTGATGGCCAAATGGGCTGGGGGATGCGGCTGGTCAATTCGATCTTTATGGCGATCACGCCCCGCACGGCTGGATTGACGACCTTTTCTTATACCGACCTGTCGGCGGCCGGCTTATCGTACACGATGCTATTGATGTTTATTGGGGGGACGCCGGGGTCGACGGCCGGGGGGATCAAGACGACGACGATTGGCTTGTTGACCTTACAAGCGGTGGCGACCTTGCGTGGGCACCGCGATCCGACTCTGGCCCACCGGCGTTTCCGTCAGGACAACGTCTTTCGGGCCTTGACCCTGCTCTTTGTCGCCTTGATCATTATTGCCGTGGCGATCTTGATCCTAGCGGAGACCCAGGTCTTGCCGGAGCGGAATCCCTTGACCTATCTGACCTTTGAAGTGATGGCAGCTTTTGGGACGACCGGGATTTCCCTGGGGGTCACGGCGAAGCTGAATTTACTGGGCAAATTGGTGATCATGGCCTTGATGTTCATTGGGCGGGTCGGCATCTACACGGTGATGTTCTCGATTTTTAATGCCCAACCGAAGCAACCAAGTTATCGGTATCCAGAGGAAGGTGTTTTAATTGGCTAAGAAGGAAAGTTTTGCGGTGATTGGGCTGGGCCAATTTGGTTCGGCAATTTGCAAGGCCTTGGTGCGGGCCGGCCAAGAAGTCATGGCGATTGATGTTAATGAAGCCGTCGTCAACGATTTTGCCGACTTGGTGATGCGGGCGGTGATTGCTGATGCCCAGGATGAAGACGCGATGCGCGAATTAGACCTCGGGCATTTTGATCACGTCTACATCTCGATTGGCAAGCACGTTGAAACCAGCATCATGGCAACCTTGATTGCCAAGGATCTGGGGGTCAAGGATGTGGTGTGCCGGGCGGAAAACCGCAACCACGCCCGGGTCTTGGAACGGATTGGGGCCGATATGGTCGTCCGGCCAGAACACGATTTGGCGGAACGACTGGTCTTTTCCCAGCTGCACCCGTCGGTTTTGGATTACGTCCGGATCAGCAAAAACGTGACCTTAGCCGAAATTGAGGTTAACAATCCGGCTTTCTTTGATAAGACCTTAGATGAAATGGACTTTCGGAACCGTTACCACGTGAACGTGATTTTGTGCGTGGATA
>HHCFR05603__coassemble_1305_pt1 | contig 12669 bp, 14 predicted proteins | sample HHCFR05603__metabat2_low_PE_040 | metagenome-assembled genome bin HHCFR05603 | reverse complement strand
AGTCTAACCTTGTTAGGCTTTTTTTGTTAAATGTTACGAACTAGCAATTCGCGTACTTAAATGTTCAACTTAAATTTTACAATCTGCCACTTTATAAAACCAATATTTGACAAAAGACGTAACTAATAAAATAAGCTGGTACCTCACATTTTGTGAGATACCAGCTTATTTTTAATCTCCTAGCAGTTCGCTAATACTAATTGTATTTTCCTGATTCTTACCGTCAGCTGTAGCTTCTCCGTCTTTTTGTGTCCAGTAAGTTACGGTGTCACCGTTAATTTGAAATGGGATGGTACTGTCGGCGGTTCCTTGACCAACGTCCCATTTATCGCCATCTTGTTGACAATATTCAGGATCATCATCTGTATCAAATACATATTTGTAAAGTGCGGTTCCAACTTCTTGAGGATCTGCATCTTCCTGTGGCTGTGTGCTACTTGAGCCTTCGCTGGACTGTTCCTCGGTGTTTGTATCCTTGGAATCATTTTCAGAATTATTTTTGCTCTTCTTGGCTTTGATTCCATCATCTTTTTTACTGTCTTTATTTGTTGATCTATATACTCCTATACTCTGAGAAGGCTGTTCGTGACTCTCATAGGTTTTGGATCCTGTTAATACTACGATTAAAATAACTAATACCCCAATTACACTAACAATTAATTTACTGTGTTTTTTCATTCTATTTCCTCCATAATCTGTAACTTATTATTTAAATGTAAATAGCTCTACGTTTAATTGATACTCTTATTAAAGGTCCATTGATAGAACTTGCGAGCCATCAGTTCCGGTGTTGCCGCAAGGCAATGCTTAATTTGCGCATGATTTGTAGTTAGAATTATGTCGATATCATCGGCAGAAACACCACAAGCTTTATAGAACTTAATCATATCAGTAATAAATTCATCCATATTTACATTCTTCATTAGTCAGACACCTCAATTGATAACTTGTTTTCAATAACAGACAACTTAATTGATTGTGAAGGCTTAATTTCATGTTTAAGAAGCTTGTAAGCAACTTTATTCATGACAAATTCGTCAATTCCTCGTTCAAGAGGACGTGCACCATTAGTAGGATCGGAGTAATGATCGACGATATAACTAGTCAAATTAGGGTCCCATGTAAGAGATATTTTATTTTCAAGGAGCAAACGACTCTTCTCATGTAATAAGAGGTCGGTGATTTGATTAAAGTCACTATTGGTTAGTTGGTTGAAGGCAATTACCTTAGTTAACCGGTTCATAAACTCAGGAGAGAACCTGCGCTTCATTGCGTTTATAACGGTATTACGGGTAGTCTTTGCAGAAGAACTATCCGTAGCCGTATTGAAACCTACATGGATTTGAAGCAATTGTTCTGCCCCAATATTCGAGGTCATGATGATAATTGACTTACTAAAATCTGGGTTAATTGACGAAGCAGGCGAAAGGGTACCGTCATCCATGATGCTAAGTAGAATGTTCATGACACTTTGATTAGATTTCTCAATTTCGTCAAGCAAAATAACTGCTTCAGGATGTTCAGAAATCTTTTGGTACATGTCGCTAATAAACATATCCCCGCCGAATATTCCATTATAATTAGGCATATTAAATCGCAGTAGGGCTTTGTCAGAGCCAAATTCTTCGATCGCTAATTGCTTAGCTGTTTCGGTCTTTCCAGTACCCGTCAACCCTGCAAAGAAGAATGAGCCGATTGGAGCTCCTGGCTTGCGCAAATTTGCCTTAGAAATGAACATTCTTTTGACTAAAGCTTCAACTGCTTGGGATTGACCGATTATTTTATCGTTCAAGCGTTCTGCTAAGGTAAAAATAGAAGCACTATCGTTTACCCGAGTCTGTTCGGCTTTTGCAATATCTGCCTTGCTGAGCGAACGCCCAAGGAGAGTTTCGGTGGCTTTAATGATATAATCTTTGCCAATCTGAGTCTTATAGGAATGCTTCCGACTGTTCACCTTGGCCTTTTCATACTGGCTTCTAACTACCTTGAGTTTGGCTTTTAATTCGTTAATTTTGGCCTCATTAAGACTCTTCTGGCTTTCCTGAGATAAGGCCTTTTCTAACGAGTGTAAGTTTTCAAGGTACGCTTCGGAATCATGTCCGATGGTGGAATGATCAGCACATAATAATGAGCCAGCATTATCCAAGATAGTTAAAGCAGAGTCAGGAAGAGGCGTGGACAGATAGTAAGAGGCTAAATCAACAGCTGCCTGTTTAGCTTCCTCAGTGTAGTTAGCCTGATAAAAATTCTCGTACGGCGCAATTGCCCTAGCAAGAACCTGATCAGCTTGCGTACGGGTTAACGGCTTAACGGAAATTGTCTCAAAGCGACGCATTAGAGCTTCATCACCGTGGAAGAATTCTTGAGACTCTTGAGGAGTTGTTGCACCAATAAGCTGTAATTCACCACGGGCTAATGCCGGCTTGAGCATATCAAATAGGTCGAGCGTTCCGTGTTTCCTCAAGACCTGGATTTCATCAATAAATAGAATGATGTCTCTATGCTGAGACAGCTCAGTGAGTAAATGGTCAATTACTTTAGTAGCGAGACCGCTACTCATTAGAACGGCGAACTTGTCAGGATCCAGAGCTACTAGGCACTTTGACGCGAGAGTCGGGAGCTCACCTTTCGTCATTCGTTGTGCCAAGCCTTCGATAATGGCAGTCTTACCAACACCTGCTGGTCCAATTAAGAGTGCATTTGATTTCTGGCGACGGTTTAAGACTAAAGATAGATGCTTAACTTCATCATCACGACCAATTACTGGAGGTAATTTCTTGTCTCTTGCTAGTTGAGTAAGGTCTCGACCGTATTCATTTAGGAGGGAATAATCTGGATTATCTAACTTGTGACTTAAGAGGTTCTTTTGTGCCTGTTGTTGTTTCTTTTTGGCGATATTAGTACCATCGTGATGCCAGTACCTATCAAGTTTGGATACCACAATATTGGTATAAGGGTGAGCATAGTAGCCGTGATTCTTTAGGAGAATAAGCTTCAGCAAGAGCCAAAAAGCATTGCTATCCTGTACATCAGCCATCCCCAACATGAGGTCCTGAGTTTCAATATACTCAGTAGTACGTTGTTCAAGAAGTGACTTCCCATACTTTAAGCCGTAGAGAACATAATCGGAAACCAGATACTCACGATCACTGATCATTATCGTATTTGCCCCCGGCTCATTAATAAAGGGAACGGGATTATCCTTGATAGTATTTTCAAAATGCTGAGGATCGTTCATCCCTGCATAGTTAAGGGACGGGTCCTTCTCATCGTGTTTTTCAACAAGCTGGGCGCCAAGAAGCTCTTTCTTCACGTCTGTTCGGGTAATACGGCTATCAAATAGCGTCTTACCAGCGCCGGAATCGTTAACTTTGACCATTGCCTCAACAAGGTGCTGGGTCGAAATAATATTATTTTGATCTAAGTTTGATTTTTTAGAGATATTTTTAGCAAGGCTAAAGGCTTGTTTTCCTTGGTGTGTTAATTGATACATATGAGAGCCCCCTTAATAGAATTAGTAATAAACAATTCCACCGCGGTAGTTAATGAGCTTGTGGCACTCAGGGCAGTAGTTCCCAAAATACACATCAAAATCACCAAGCAATGCTCCACAGTGTGCACAATGCGGTTGTTCAAAGAAAGCCATAATAATTACCATCCTTTTAATGTATTTATCTCATCGGCAAAATATATCTTACATCTTAAAATATATCATGTCAATAGAAATATTGAAATACGCAAGAAGAAAAATGGAATTTGAAAAAACCGTTGAATAAATTAGAGCACTTTGGTAAGATTGACTCGTAATAGAAAGGTCGTGCGCTTATGGATTTAGAAAGAATCATCATTAATCTTCAGGATAAGGTTCTTACCTTGAGTGATGAGGTAGATGATCTAAAGAAGGAAGTTCAGCAGCTAAAAGAAAATAAAACGACCTCAAGTGCTAAAAGCACGTCGAGATCGAATACGAGTAAAATAAAAGGATCAATTAGTAAAAATCAATTAGTTGATGCCGTTAGAAATAGCTTGTCTGGCAAAATACCTTCAGAAGATATTCTTAAAGGTTCACGTAAAGAGGGATCTGGAATAGTAATTACGAAAGGAGACCAGAAGCTTAAATTAAGTTTACGTGGTTCTGGCTTCTATGGTAGGGAAGACGTAAATCCACGAATGTTATATACAGGTTTTTCTACGATATCAAAAAAAGCCATTGTGGATGACAATGGCCAATTTATATATAATTTCTTCGTATTTGCCGTGAATCATAGTGAAGATGCGGAAAATCCGGAGATTGATTTCTTTATTTTTGATCAAGATGAATTTAACAAGTTACTAGATGAAAAGACGCCAAGTGGTAAGAATAAGATGTATTACTTCTACTTTGGTGAAACAGTAAACCATCATTATATCGATGATCGTGAACGGGATAAAGAAATCAATCTTGATCACGAGCATAATGATTGGGATAAAGTAGTAAAAGCTTATGAGAAATTATAAAAGGGAGTTTAGTAATTATGGCTAAAGAACAATCCGAAAAAACTATTAAAGAAGAAACTATTAAAGAAGAAACTATTAAACGGGTGGAAAAAGAAGCAAAGGATCATTTGCTACCATTTAAATTTCCTAGCGGTACTTATGAAGTGGAAGAAGCATATGATGATGAGTATGCATTCGCAAAAATACACTTAGATTCCTATTCTGGTATGGAGGAAGGAAGCTCTCTAGTTATTATTGGATTTAACCCAAATCGAAAGAAGGGCGAGAAAGCTGAAGAAACTTACAACAAAAGACATGATTGGTTAGAAAGTAATGATAACACCTTATTATATTATGATGCACAGGGTAAAAAGTATTTATGGAAAGGAGAGGATGGAAAATGCATTGTTAAAGGGCGAAGCATCTGGAATGAAGGAGTTAAGTATGGAATAGACCAAAAAGTCCAAAATATTTATTTTCTTGACATATGTCCAACAGCTTCGAATAATAAAAATGAAATTAGCAGTAGAGAAATGAATAGAAAAAAATATGAACAAAGCATTGGTTTTATTAATAAATGTATTAATAAATATGTATCTGCCGGTGAAATTATTTTAGCGACAGGTACAGTGCCTAAGTACCTTGATCAAGAGATATATAATAATATTATTACACCATTTCAAAATCGTATTCGTATTTCTATCATAGACTTAAACGAAAAGCATGGCTATAAGCATCCTATGGCCGATGGAGCTTCAATAAAGAAATCGAAGTGTATTAAAAAGTTTATTAAAAAAATAGAAGAACGTGTAAAATAAACATTTTATTATTTTGTAAGCACCTCAACTCATACAGAGTTAATTCAAACATTCTTTTGGCCACAAACATGTTATAATAAATAGTGTAAAAGGTATTGTGTTATACTATATGTGTAAGAGGAATTGGGCCGCGTAGGTCTTGGCTCTCTAGTAATTAATGTTGCTGGAGGGCTTTTTATTATGCTGCAAAAATAAAAGGTCCCACACCCTTAACAAGGTGTAAGACCAGCATTGTTCGTCCCCTCTGACATGATAGAAAGAGGGATTTACTTGGGCACATGAACCCGGGGCGCCCAAACAACCGCATTATAGCATTGCCTAGTCAATCTTTCCTTACAATATCATCTTTTCAGAACAAGTGTAGGCAAAAACCGCTTGAAAATCATGGCGATCATAACTAGACTTAAAGTAGCTTAACAAGGCAAAGACTCCTTTTTTAGTCTACTTTGAGTCTAACCTTGTTAGGCTTTTTTTGTTAAATGTTACGAACTAGTAAATCGCGTACCAAAACCCTACCAAAAATAGGGGATGACTCTATAAACGTTGATATTATAGGGATGGTAAAGGCCCACCTTCAATTGAGTACGAATAATTTTAGAGGTCGCAAAAAGGCAGTATCTATGCGGGTTTGTGGGTAATAGAATAAAAGAAAATGGATTTCTGATATAACAATCTATATTAAAACGCCCTTAGCTGTGGGGAGTAACTCATAGCTAAGGGTTTTTTGTCGTTTTTATAAGGTTACTGATAGTGGGAATTATAGCATTTTTTGTAAATATACCATATCTATAAGCTGCTTTCCGCACTCAAAAATTGGGTGATCATAGTTGTTGATAAAGAAATTCTTTACGACATAGGAGCGAATAAAGCCGCATTTTTCATAGAAAGGAATGCTTAATGGACTATCACCTGTTCCGACTTGTAGCACCGAATATTGCTCAGAGTATTTCGCAACAAGAAAATCAATAAGTTTTCGGGCATAACCCTGTTTTTGATAGTCAGGCAATGTAGCAATGTTCTTGATTTCCAGTACACCATTGCCCTCATCGGTGACAATGCATTCAGCTTTGACGCCATTATCGTCCAGTACATACATTGTACCGCGCTCTAAATATCGGTCTACCATATCTTCTTGCTCATCGGCAAGAAGAAGTAAATGCAGATATCGCTTTTTGTTTTCGTCTATTTCTTGAATTAGCATAGCAGTAGCTCCCTGATAGATTAATCTTTCGATTTGTCCTTGAATGCTTCGACTAAGGCATCGCTCAGCTCCTGTGACGGACCTTTTTTGGTGGGTGCTTAGTAAGCGCCTTCTTTGTCTAGAAGCCAATCGACGACGTTTAGTTGTTCGATTCCTTGGTCGTTATAATGACCGGCATCCATGGTGAGCAGGATTTTGCGGTAGTTATCGTTGATTTCCTTAAAACCCCGGACTTCGCGTTGATAGGTGGCTTCATCCTGAACGGTTTGCGAGATTTGATAGTATTCGCGCACGCCATTTTTAGTGGCGATGAAGTCGATTTCTTTGGCCCTCAAAGTCCCGACTAGAATTTGATAGCCCCGTCGTTTAAGCTCGAGATAGACAATGGTTTCTAAACGACTGCCTAAATTAGGCCGGCGACTACCTAAGAGTGCTTGGCGTAAAGCGGGGTCAACGGGGTAGTATTTGGCGTTGGTGGTCAGGTATTTTTTGCCATTTAAATCATAACGGTTGCATTGATAAAACAGGAAGGCTTCGGTTAATGAGGTTAAATAACTGTTAATGGTCACCGCACTGGTTTTCAGCCCCTTCGAGGTGAGATAACCGGCAATTTTATTCGGATTAACCAGATTGCCCGCGGTATCGACCAAAAATTGTGCTAGGTGGCGCAAGAGTGTAGCATCACCGCGTTCCCGGCGCGCCAAGATGTCCTTGATTAAAACAGTATTGATAATGCCATCAAGGTAGCTTTGGTAGGAAGTTTCATCTGTTAGGTCTAAAGCGAAGGGAAAGCCGCCGCGGATCAGGTAGGTTTCAAAGGCTTGGTGGGGGTTAGCGTCATTTTGATAAATTTCCGTAAAGGACAAGGGGAAAACGGGGATTTCTAAGTAACGCCCGGTTAACAGGGGGGGCTAATTCCCCCGAAAGCAAGAACGCATTGGAACCGGCAATGTACAAGTCAACGTTGGGCTTAATAAAGAGACTGTCGATGACCTTTTCGAATTGGGGAACGGTTTGGATTTCGTCTAAGAAAAGGTAGTTCATTTGGTCTGGTACCAAGCGAGTATTTAAGTGCGCATAGAGTTTTTCGTAGTCTTTTAATTCGGAAAAGGCGAGGCCTTCAAAGTTGATCGCTTGGATTTGGTTGGGGTGAACGCCATGCTCTTTTAACCACGCTTGGTGCATGGTCAAGATGGTCGATTTGCCGGCCTGGCGGACCCCAGTTAAAACCTTGATGATTTGTTTATCGCGAACTTGTTCAAGTTGGGTTAAGTAGGGGAGTCGTGGAATCATAATGCCCTCTAAAAAAGAAACTAACTTTATATTCGCCTCTATATTTACCATGAATCTGAAATTACTTTTAGATTTATGATTTATTGGCGATTAATTTAAAGTTAACTTTAAATTCATTGGAAATAACGTCTGAATTCTAAATTAACTTTAGATTTGTTGCCACTTTTAAAGAAATGGATCGATGCCAATAAACTGGGCTAACGACGGGCAAAAAGGAATGGTACCAACAACTTGGTTAAGAAGCCGAGAAAGTATGAAAAAATATTCCAGTGTCTGTTCGTTATTTTGTCGGGAAGTAATAAGGCCCATTGCAAGGCAACGCCAATTAGCTAGCATTTCCCTGAGTAATTATCTAGCAGCAAGGTATTTCTTCTCCTAGTGCTAATCGCCTGTAAAATAACTGTAACCCAATCTTTACTGATTGGTGACAGTGCGTGGCCTTGATTTGGTGTACACTACCGTTAATCAAAATAACAGGTACCCGGTCGATTAGCTGGGGGAACGGAAGGAGTGCCAAATGGGGATCGATTTATTGATCAAAGTATTAGGGTATGAAGTTGTCTTTTGGGGATCGGTGCTGGCCGTCAGTTTTGTGACCCAGGGGAATGTTGATGTTTTTCGGTATTTTCCCTTGTACCTCACGATTAGTTTGCTTTTGATCATTTTGCCCTATTGGCGCCAACATAATCAACGCCACCAACGCCAACAAAATAAATAAGCTTGCCTAGCGCCGCGAGTGGCCGGTTTGTCCCGGTCGCAGCGGCGTTTTTGCATGGTGTAAGCCATATGCTTTTTACCGAGGTACTACGCTTTACAAAGTATTACAGGTGAGTTATACTATGCATAACAAAGTAAGGAGGGAAGGCGATGAGTCCACAACTCAAAAAAGGCTTTTTGGAGTATTGCATTTTGGCCGTACTGGAGCGGGGGGATTCCTATGGCTACCAAATCATCAAGGACTTAGCGGCGGTGATTGCAATGCCCGAATCGACCCTCTACCCGATTCTCAAACGCTTGGAAAAGCAGGGCAAGGTTACTTGTCACAATGAATTAGCTGACGGCCGCAACCGTAAGTACTACCACCTCACGGCCACGGGCCAAGCCGATGTGGTGGATTTTTTGCAGGAACAGACGGAAGTGGAACGGATTTACCAATTTATTCGGGAGGCAATGGAACATGCGTAAACAATGGTATTTATTGCGGCTTTGGTGGTGGCTCTATTGGGCCCGCGTTAAGCACGCGGGAGCCTATGTAGCTGATTACCAGCAAATCATCGACCAGCGTTTGGCTAAGGATGAACGCTTAGGGGTGATCTTAACTGACTTAGGGACGCCCAAGGAAGTGGCGGCCGCCATTTTGGCCCAACCGGGGGTGCGTCTGCGCCATAAGTGGACCTGGCAGGAGATCTTAGTGGTGATCTTCTTATTGCTCTTCGGAATTCCGCTGGTGATCTGGTTAATCTCCTTTGCCTTGACGGTCTTTTTGGCGGTCCTGGGCGTGGTGGTGGCCTTAATGTTATTAGGCTGGTTAATCGGGCAAGTAATGAAGAAGAGGTGAGAAGCGATGACCAAGAAAACCTATTTGTGGGAATTAAGCTGGCGCTTGCGCCTTGCGGGCGTTCGAGACTTTCGGGATTACGTCAGTGATTACCGGGAATTGATTGAAGACCGCCTGGCCAATGGCGAAGCTGAGGCCGCCATCTTGGCGGACCTGGGGACGCCCAAGCAGGTGGTTGCCAACATCATGACTGAAGAAGGCTTGGAACGCCGCCGGTGGTTGACCGGGCCGCAATTGGCGCTGGTCATTGTTTTAGTAATCTTGGGTCTGCCGGTCTGGGGTGGGTTTGCCCTGGCCTTGCTGGGCATTTTGTTTGCGCTCGTTTGCGTGTTGTTGTCGCTTTACGTCACCCTGTGGGCGGTGCCCTTCTCCCTGGCGATCATGACGGTGGCCACCCTTTTTGCTGGGATAATGGGGATCCCGGCGGGGTTGGTGGCCCTGGGCAAGAGCGGATTGGCCTATGGCTTGGCCGAACTAGGGGCCGCCTTGATCTGCCTGGGCGTCTTTTTGCTCAGCTTAGTTTTGACCTGGGGCTTGGCGAAATTGCTGCTTCGGGGGACGGCGTGGGGTTGGCAAATGGTGCTGCGGTGGTTTGGCAAGCAACAACCGGTCGCGGTCAATCAAACCATGCCCCCCTTCTTTAATAAGGGCTACTGGCTGGTGACTGCACTGTTGATTGCGCTGGGAATGCTGCTGGTGGTGAGCGCTTGTGGCTTGAATGGCTGGCACATTCCGGCAGTCAGTGCTGCGGAAATGCACCACTGGTACAATGCCTTTAATTTTACGGCGCCACGTTAAAAGGCCGCTCCGGGCTGGAGCGACCTTTTTATAAAATGATGATTTTGTCATATGTTATAATGGCGCTAAATTGACAACGGAGGATTTAAGCATGAAGAAAATTCTGGCAAGTTGTGGCTTAGTGGTGGCGCTGGGCTGCGTGTTGGCGGGCTGTGGTCAGTCAAAGACTACGGAACCAGCGGCCTCATCGACCACTAGCCATGCGGTGCAATCAACCAGCTCATCCCGTTCTAGTAGCGCGCCAGTTAGTTCATCCGCCCGGGCGGCGACCAGCAGTCAGGTCGGGCAGTCGGTGGGCCAGTATTCCGCCAGCGAGTACGCCCTGATGGCCTTTTTGAAGCTCGATGGTCAGGGGGTGGACCAGCTCTTGAGTAACAGTGCGGGGATGCACTGGCAGCAGCAGGGCAACATTTACGTGATTGACTTTGGCGCCCACTCAACGATGATGATCGTCAGCGACCAAAACGTGGTCGTTAAATACGATGCACCCAAGCCCAACCTCGGTGGCATGGGGAATAAGAACGCAATGAAGACTTACTCCAAGGTGGAATTGGCCCGGGAGTTTGGCGGCGAGCAGGCGAAAATCGACCAGGTTTTAGCCAAGAGCGGGGCTGAACAAGGCAGTCAAGCCCAAACGACGAATTAACCGTGAAAAATGGGACCAAATCGTTAAGGGGACGTAAAATTTTTGGAAATCATTTTAATTGCAAGCCCTTGCAGTGTTATGATGAACAAAAATGATGGCCGGGATCGCCCGGGATAAAGGAGAAAAGAAACCATGAAGAAGTTTTTGCTTGCTACAGCCAGCCTGGGCTTAGCCTTTACACTGGCTGCCTGTGGCAATCAACAATCAGCGGCCAAGGATAGCAGCAGTGCCACTAGCACCGCCAAAGTGAAGAAGGATCACCAAAGCAGTGCAAAACAGGCTTCGTCCAGCAGTGCCGCTAGCCAAAGCAGCGCGACGAGTGCTACCAGCACCAGCCAAAGTGCCACGGCTAGTTCGCAAGCCAGTGCGGCCCAACAAACGCTGACGGACAACCAATTGGCGGTCTTGATTTACCGGGCCGGGGGCTACACCAACCTGACCAAGTTGATCCGGGGAACGGCCCCGCAAGGCCGGCAAGCGATCGGTTCTGGGACGGCGGCCTCGACGGTTTACTACACCGTCAATGGCGATCAGGTGACGATTTATACCTTGGACCATGATTCCAGCAAAACGACGGCCGAACAAGGCTTTAACACGACCACGACGACGATCGGCCAACTTAAGAACCAATACTACCGCACGACTAGCCAACAACAGGCCATCGATCAAGCCGCCAGTCAGGTGACGACTTATTAGGCCAGCAAAAAAGCGTCCCCTAGCGGACGCTTTTTTTGGTGGTGGGGGCTATTTATCCTGTGCTTGAAAGGTTTGCAGGATGGTGAGAAAACTTTTGCTGAGCCGGTTGGCGGTCTCTTCCGGCAAGGTGGCCAAGGCCTGAATCAACTGCCGGGAGCTGCTGGGTAAGGAAGGCTCGGGAATGTTGGTTTCCATTTGGCTGGTCAAAGTCGCCAGGTCCAAATGCAGGGCGTGGGCAATATTGGCCAAGTTTTGGATGCTGATGTTGGACTTTTCGTTGCTTTCCAGCAATGAGATGAACTTAACCGATAGCCCGCTGTCCTCCGCCAGCTTTTCTTGGGTCACGTGTTCTTGCTTGCGAAAGAACCGGATCGCTTGACCAATGTTAAGACTTTCCTTTTTCATTTTTTAAAACTCCTCCCAATTTCTAAGTCCATCTTAAGAAATTGTCAATCGTTCCAAAAGTCAATATAGTACCAGTTTCTCTGGTAATCTAGTTCTGAACTCAGTATAATGAATATTGAAAGCACGAAAATGTGAATTTTTAATGAGGATGATTAAGCAATGAAGCGAAGTTTTAAACAGTTAACGGGGATTTTGGTGATCGCCGCGACCCTGACTACGACCAGCGTGGTTGCCACCAACGCTGGGGTCCGGGCCGATACTGAGCCGACCGTGACTACGGCGCTAACTTCCTCGGCCAAGCCAACTTCAGCGGCAACGAGCGGCCAAGCCGCGACCAAACAAGCCGCCATCCAGGCCGCCCAAGCCCAAGTGGACCAAGATAATGCGACCCTTGAGCAGTTAAAGGCCAAGCTGGCGGTCGTGGCGACGGATCCGGCCCAAAGCAAGGCGATCCGCCAAGCAATCGAAAGTGCCAAGGCCCAATTGGCCAGCGATCAAGCGACCCTGGCGCAGCTTAAGGGGGAAACTACAGCCGCAAGTTCGGCCGGGACGACCACGCCGGCCACGTCAACGAGTGCGGCGACCCAAACGCCAGTAACGCAATCGGCCGCCCCAACGGCCCAAGCGCTCCAATCCCAGGCGCAAGCCAAGGCCAATGGCTACCGGATCATTAGCGATCGGGTGGTTGACGAGCAAGGTAATATTATTAATGGCTGGACGGTCAAGGATGGGGTCGCCTATGACGACCAAGGCAATGCGGTGGCCCTGACGACGGAGC
>HHCFR05603__coassemble_1191_pt1 | contig 13863 bp, 9 predicted proteins | sample HHCFR05603__metabat2_low_PE_040 | metagenome-assembled genome bin HHCFR05603 | reverse complement strand
TGGGCCCAGCTGCGAAGGTATCACAAGATTAATCGTAATCTTACACCCAAACCAAATTCTTCTGTTCACCGCTTTCAAAAAGCTGCTATACTTTGGAAAAAACAGTCGGAGGTAGGCAGATGACAAAGCAAATTCACGTGGTCGGGGCCGCAATTTTGAACGCTCAGGGACAGGTATTAGCTTCTAAGCGCGCAGATGACCGGATTTTAGGCACCCTGTGGGAATTTCCAGGGGGAAAAATTGAAGCGGGGGAAACCCCACAAGCTGCCTTAGTACGGGAGTTACAAGAAGAATTTAACGATCAAATTACCGTTGGCCCAGCGGTCGGACCAACGTCAATCTTCGAATATGACTTTGGGACTGTGCACTTAACCGTCTTTTATGCGCGTTTGGAAAGTCATCATTTTGATTTAATTGCCCACAGTGAGTTGCGCTGGTGTGATCAAGCGGAATTAATGACCTTAAACTGGGCCGGGGCGGATGCGCCACTAGCCCAACAAGTTGCCCAGGCGGACTTGAAAGGATTGACGTTCTAATGGAAATGGTTGATTATCGCCAAATTTTGGCAAGTGAAACGGATGCCAACCGGGGAGTGGTGACTGAATTAGGCCGGGCGGTTTTAAACGGCTATGTTGATCGCCAGCAGTTCACCGCCGCCAGTAAATACGCGCCGCGTTTGTTGACTAATCAATTTGGCAACCAGATTTATGACCAGCTTAAGACCGAATTGAATGATTGCCAGGCCTACACCTTTGCGGTGGCTTTTATTACTGACGCGATGCTGTCGAACTTGAAGCCAACCTTCAAGGCCCTAGCAGCGCGTGGGGTGCGGGGGCGCTTGCTTACTTCGACTTACCTATGTTTTAACAGCCCGAAGGTATTCCGGGAGCTTCTCAAAATCCCGGGCTTAACTGTCCGATTGGCTGACGTGGAGGGTTTCCACCAAAAGGGTTACATTTATGAAAAAGAAGGCTACCAAACGATCATCATCGGCAGTGCCAACTTAACAACGGCTGCATTGATGAAGAACCAAAATTACGAGTGGAGTCTGCAGGTTAGCTCGCTGGATAATGGCGAGATCGTTAAGCAGGTTAGTGACAACATCGAAGCCGAATGGCAAGCCGCCCAACCGCTGAGGGCCGAATGGATTGACCAGTACGTTAGTGAATACCAAGCCGCTCAACCGGCGCACCAAACCCTACGGCGCCGGCAGCGTGCCTTGCAGCCACAAGCTGACGGCAAGATTACGCCCAATGCGATGCAAAAGGAGGCCTTGGGCCAGATCCAAGCCTTGCGGGATCTGGGGTCTGACCGCGGCTTAGTCGTTTCAGCCACCGGGACCGGGAAAACCTACTTAGCAGCCTTTGATGCCCTCCAGGTAAAACCTCAACGCCTGCTCTTTGTGGCCCACCGGGAGGAAATTTTACGTAAGTCGCTGGCGAGTTTCCAAAAGATCCTGGGCGGGCCAGCCGAAGATTATGGATTGTTGACTGGGAGCCAGCACGATTGGCAAGCCAAGTATCTCTTTGCGACCGTCCAAACCCTGGCTAAGGAAAAGAGTTATTCCCAATTTGCCCCGGATGCCTTTGATTACATTCTGGTTGATGAAGTGCACCATGCAGGGGGCGCGACTTACCAGACCCTGCTGAACTACTTTCAGCCGGCCTTTTTCTTGGGGATGACGGCCACGCCGGAACGGAATGACGACTTCAACATCTTTGAGCTCTTTAACTACCAGGTCGCCTATGAAATTCGTCTCCAGGATGCCCTCGAAGAAGGGATGCTGTGTCCCTTTCACTATGTCGGCGTGCAGGACTTTGAATTTAGCGCTGATAGTGACCAAGCGACGATTGATGAATTTAACGCCGCTTGGGCGAAAAAAGCCGACGCTAAAAACCTTACCGGCCGCGTCTTAGAACTGCTTTCCAGCCACGAGCGGGTTGCCTACATTCTTCAAGCCACGGAGTATTACGGCTATTCGGGTGATACTTTACACGGCTTGGTCTTCTGTGCGAGCGTCGCAGAAGCTGAAGCGATGGCTGAAGAATTTACCCGCCAGGATCATCCGGCGGTGGTCCTGTCCGGGGCCGATTCGATTGACCGCCGGAGTCAGGTGGTCGGTCAACTAGAACGGGGCGAAATTGATTACATTGTGACCGTTGATATCTTCAACGAAGGGATCGACATTCCCTGCGTCAACCAGGTGGTCTTTTTACGAAATACCAATTCCAGCATTGTTTACATCCAACAGCTCGGGCGGGGGTTACGGAAGGCGCCGGGCAAGGACTACGTCGAAGTGATCGACTTCATTGGGAACTACCAAAATAATTACATGATTCCGATTGCCTTAACCGGGGATGATTCCTTTTCCAAGGACAACGCCCGCAAGACCCTGTTAGTAGAGCCAACCGTTGGCCTTTCGACCATTTCCTTTGAAGCGGTGGCTAAGGAGAAGATTTATCAATCGCTGCGGGAAATTAAATTGGATGAAATGGGGCGGCTGAAAGAAATCTACCATAACATCAAGCAACGGGTCGGCCGGGTACCACTCTTGCAGGACTTTTACCGGGCGAACTCAATTGATCCGGTGATCTTAGCAAATAAGGAAAAGAATTACGCCCGTTTCTTGAAAAAAGTTAAGGCGCCTGGTGAAGTGAATGAACAAGAGGATCGGTGGTTGACTTTCTTAGCCGCTGAATTACTAAATGGGAAGCGGCCACATGAGTTAGTGTTGCTGCGGGATTTGTTGAAGCAAGCGACCGTTAGTGGGCGGGTGCTGGCAACGGAGTTAAAAGCCCGCGGTGCGGCGACGGATGAAGCTACCTTGGCGTCGATGCGCCAGGTTTTGACCTTACAATTTTTTAGTGAAAAAGCCGCCCCAAATCGGTCGGGCTACGGGGGTGAACCGCTAATTAGTTGGGAAGCCGCAAGTGATCAATACCGACTAAACGACCACTTGAAGCAGCGCTTGCAAGCCAATGAATTTTTTGCCCGCTTGTGGGCGGATGGGATTACCACCGGTTTGTTGCGAGGAAAGCGGTACGTGGGCGCGGCCCCGTTTGTGATTGGGGAAAAGTATACCCGCAAGGATAGCCTTCGTTTAATCAACCACCACCAAAACTTGACGCCGCTTAACATTGGTGGGTACGTCTTTACTAAGCAGGCGGGGTTGATCTTTATTACTTACGATAAAGCTGATGACATTCAGAAATCCATCGCATATAAGGACCGCTTCTTAGATGAACAACACATGCACTATTATTCCAAGAATAATCGGCGGTTGGACAGTAAGGAAATTGCCAAGTTCTGTTCTGGTGATTACGATCTGCATATGTTTGTACAGAAGTCGGGGGCAGAAGATAACAAGACCTTCTACTATTTGGGGACGGCCCAGTACGTACCGAACTCGGCCCAAGAAGAAACCCTTGATGGCAAACCACTGGTATCGATGAACCTTGCCTTAGACCACCCTGTCAGTCATCAATTGTACGAATTGTTTACCAAGGACAATTAATCTTAATTGAGCGTCGTCTGCGGACGGCGTTTTTCATTTCCCGGGAAACAATCGGCATTGTGTCGCCATGCCGGGAAATTTATAATGGGGGCAGAACACCGGGAGGGCTGGAAAATGAACAAGGACAACTTTATCCGCGTAATGCTACGGGAACAATTTGGCTGGGACATTGACATCAAGAAGCCGGATGTTGGCACTTATGTAATCGTTCCGCGCCCCGATAGTGCTATGGCGACCCAGATCGAGCACGGTCTGACTGGTCAAAGCGCGGAGTGGACGGCTTTGACCGATCGTTTGCGGCTGCTCAACCGCTGGGCAACGATCCGCTTTAACCACGTTGCGTTCTTGGTGGTCAATCCCCAGGAGCCGGCAAAGTACCTTTATTTCGTCAAAAATGGCCGCGATCGCTATGTGGTTCCGCGGCCTGAAAAAGCACCGGTTGATCTGGCGGCTTGCGGTGATGAGATGCAACGGCTAGTCCAAAGTTGGGACACTGATTGGCGTGATCCCGCCTTTGTCGACTGTCGTAGTCGGAATGAGAGTACTTGGGAAGCACTCCCCGAGTCCCCAACGGTCGTAGATTTTACGGATGAATTTGCGCTTTTGGATGATGGCCGTTTTGCAGACGCCAACGATCAATTGAGCGGCTGGCTCCCGAACGCGGAGAACCAAATTTTAGAAGAGATGATGGTTGATGCTTCGTCAGCTTTGCGGGAGCTCGGGGCGGAAAAGTTGACGCCCGAAGAGTTTGCGGAAGCAGCTGGTGACCCGTTGCCAGCAATGGATGAGGAGCGGCTGGCCGAATTGCAAGCCGAAGTGGCCAAGGATTTGGCCTACGAAGCAGAGCATCAAGACGATGATGAGTGGGACCATGACGATGCTGATGACTGGGATCGTGACGATGACGACGACTGGGATCGGGATGATGATGATTGGGATGCCGGTGATGGTTGGGACGATGATTATGACCATGATTGGGCAGATCATGATGAGCCGGGCGACTTTGATGATTGGGGCCCCGCTGATGACTTTGGCTTTGACCATGATTTCGATCGTGATGATGACTGAACCAGCCTGCCGCGCAGTGTTTATTGCCCGGGAAAGCTTCCAATAATGGATAAAAAGCAGAAGTGAGGAATAGGAATGAAGATCGTAATCGCACCAGATTCGTTTAAGGGGTCACTGACGGCCAAAGAAGTCGGCGAAGCCATCCAGGCGGGGTTAAAGCAGGTTTGGCCGGATGCTGAATACGTGTTGGTCCCGATGGCCGATGGGGGTGAAGGGACGGTCCAAGCTCTGGTTGATGCAACGGGTGGGCGCTTTGTAACACGCACCGTCACCGGCCCCTTAGGTTTGCCAGTCGCCGCCCGCTACGGCTTGCTGGGCCAGGGACAAACCGCCGTGATTGAGATGGCCGCGGCCAGCGGCTTACCCTTAGTGCCGGCTGATCAATTAAATCCACTCTTGACGACGACTTATGGGACCGGCGAATTGGTTCGCGATGCTCTCGATCAGGGGGTGCGCGAAATTATCTTGGGTTTGGGCGGCTCGGCGACGAACGACGGTGGTGCGGGCCTAGCCCAGGCCTTGGGGGCACATTTGTTGGATCAAAGCGGCCAGGAGTTGCCCTTCGGCGGGGGCGCCCTGGGTGAACTAGCCCAAATCGACGTCAGCCAGTTGGATCCCCGCTTGGCGCAAGTTAAAATCAAGTTGGCTTCCGACGTCACCAATCCGCTGACCGGGCCGCCGGGGGCCACGGCCGTCTTTGGCCCGCAAAAGGGGGCGACGCCGGCAATGGTGACAAAATTGGAGGCCAACCTCCGCCACTACGCTATGCAACTGCAGACCTGGCTGGGTCAAGCGGTGGCGCAAGTGCCTGGTGCCGGGGCCGCCGGGGGCTTAGGTGCCGGCCTGTTAGCCTTCACCCCCGCGAGCCTCCACCCCGGGGTGGAACTGGTGGTAGCGGCAACCAATTTAAAACGGAAAGCGCACGGTGCCGACCTGGCGTTCACCGGTGAAGGCAGTCTTGATTTTCAGACTCGCTTTGGCAAAACCCCGTACGGAGTGGCCCAGGCGATTAAAGCCGTTGCCCCGCACGCGCCGGTGATCGCCCTCACCGGACACATTGGCCCCGGCGGCGCGGGCTTGACTGACGTGATCGATGCCGTCTTTGCGACCCCGACCGGAGCCAAGGCGCTAGCTCAAGCGATGGCAGAAGCAAAGGCTGATCTTGAAATTACTGCCACCCAAATTGCCCGGCTCTGGGAAGCGCAACAGAAAAATTTGCGCTTGGGCGCGCATTGACACACGACATATTTATAGATATGCGCAAAAGTTTGTGGAAAATAAATTAATAAATACTAAACGCCTTGCCATAATTATATTATTGCTGAGATAAACGTTTATCATTTCGCTAGATAAGTTATTGCGCGTATTTTTAGATATGTCGTGTCTCATTTGCGTAAATGGCGATTTTAGCCCCGCCCAAAGGGCCCAATCGCTGAGGGCGACCTACCAGGCTAAGTATTCCCGGCGGTGGGCCTTCCGGGAAGAATTGGCAAGTTTTGGGTTTCACTATCAAAAGAAACGAAAGTAGGGGATGCGATGATGTTGGATAAGCAAGCAGTCTACCAATTACTCCAGCAAAGGGGCTACTGGCACGAAATTACCGAACACGCCGCCGTCTTTGATATGGCCAGCTTGGCCGACCTGAATTTGCCCTATCCGGACCAAGATGCCAAGAACCTCTTTGTCCGCGATGACAAACACCGCCATTACTACCTACTGACGGTCAAGGGCGAAAAGCGCGTCGATCTCAAGGCCTTTGCACGGGCGCAAGGTTTGCGGCGGTTAAGCTTTGCTTCGGCCGCTGATTTGCAGCGCTTATTGGGGGTACAGCCGGGGGCCGTGACGCCGTTGGGGCTGTTGAATGCGCCGGGGGGCACGGTTGATTACTATCTCGACGTTGAGTTGACCGAGCCGCCGGCCTTCTTGGGCGTCCACCCCAACGATAATACGGCGACGGTGTGGTTAAAGAGCCAGGACCTGTTGGCATGGTTGACGGACCATGGTGTGCAGTGTCAGGTTGTAACGATGCCGAGCTAGCCTGACTGCGAGTAGCTTCTTAGCAGAACCTGAAGCGGGATTGATTGTCCCTTCCGTTAGCAGACGCGGTAAGTTTGCTACGGGTTGAAAAAATATGGGTTGACGGTTCCAAGCGGAGCCGTTTTTGTTTTGCTATGGCATCCTGTCATCATAAATCTTATAATAGAAACAAGAGATGAACTCAATTCAGGAAACGGGGGGATTGCTGATGAGGACCAAGTATTATCAAATTCCGGCGGCGGAAGTGATCAAGCAGTTGGACACGACGCCGCAAGGACTGACGACCAGCGAGGCTCAACGCCGTTTGCAAGCGCAAGGACCCAACACTCTGCCGGCCGGCAAACAGCTGTCATTGGCCCAAAAATTTCTTGCCCAGTTTAAGGATCTGATGATCTTGATTCTGTTGGTCGCAGCGGGCGTGGCGGCTTTGGCGGGCGAGGGCCCCGATGCGCTGATCATCTTAGTGGTGGTGCTTTTAAACGCGGCCTTCGGGGTCTTTCAAGAGACCAAGGCGGAAAACGCGATTGCCGCTTTGCAAAAGCTGAGTACGCCGACGACCAACGTTTGGCGTGATGGGCAGGTTACCCAGCTGTCGAGCAAAGAATTGGTGGTCGGCGACGTGATCTTGTTGGAAGCGGGTGATATCCTTCCGGCCGACGTCCGCTTTTTGACGACTCACAACCTCAAGGTCGAAGAGGCCGCCCTGACTGGTGAATCCGTGGCGGTTGATAAGCACCCTGCCGCGCTGGGCGCTGATGCCAGTGTGCTGGGCGATCAGCACAACATGGGCTTTATGAACACCAATGTAACGGCGGGGACGGCAACTGGGATCGTGGTCGCCACCGGCGTGAACACGGAGGTTGGTAAAATTGCCAGCCTGCTGAACAATGCCAAACCAACGGTGACGCCACTCCAAAAAAGCATTACCCACTTGAGCAAGGTCTTGTCGGGATTAGTGTTGGCAATTGCGGTGGCGATCTTTGCAATTGGCATGGGGACCGGGCGGGAGAGCTTGCTAGACATGCTGCTGACGGCAATTTCCCTGGCGGTGGCGGCAATTCCAGAAGGGTTACCCGCAATTGTGACGATCACCCTAGCCCTAGGGACTCAGACGATGGTCAAGCGCAACGCCTTGATCCGCAAGCTGCCAGCGGTAGAAACCCTGGGGGCGACCGAGATCATTGCCTCGGATAAGACCGGGACGCTGACTAAAAATCAGATGACCGTCGAGCAAGTGATGGTCAATGGGACCCTGCAGGCGGCCGCCGCGTTTGATCCGGCCACCAGTGCCCCACTGCAAAAGGCGATGATCCTGGCCAACGACGCCCAACTCGGGGCCGATCACACCCTGCTGGGGGACCCGACCGAAACGGCCTTATGGCAGTTTTGGGTGGACCAAGGCGTTGATCTGGCCGCTGTTCGGGCGACCTTCCCCCGGCTCGATTCGCTGCCCTTTGATTCGGAGCGGAAGTTGATGTCGGTGTTGGTAGAAGATGATGCTCAGCCGACTCTCTACACTAAGGGAGCGGTCGATGAACTGCTGGCCCGGGTCGACCGGATCTTGGATCACGGCCAGGTGCGGCCAATTACCGCAGCGGACCAAAAGCAGATCCTTGCCTTTAACGATCAGCTGGCCAAGCAGGCCCTACGGGTGCTGGCCTACGCCTACCGGCCAATGGCAGCCATCGCAGCGGACCTGACCAGCCAAACCGGTGAACAGCACTTGATCTTTATCGGCTTGACCGGGATGATCGACCCGCCACGTCCGGAAGTTAAGGCGGCGATTGCCGAGGCTAAGCAGGCAGGAATTCGACCGCTGATGATCACGGGGGATCACAAGGTGACGGCCCAAACAATTGCCCAGCGCCTGGGGATTTTGGCGCCCGGCGATGAAGATGGCGCGATCACCGGGGCGGAATTAAACCAGCTCAGCGATGAGGAATTGCGGGCCACCGTCGCTAAATACCACGTCTATGCCCGGGTGGCGCCAGAACACAAGGTCCGGATCGTCAAAGCTTGGCAGGCCCACAACAAGGTGGTGGCAATGACTGGGGACGGGGTCAATGATGCGCCAGCCCTCAAGGCGGCCGACATCGGCGTGGGGATGGGGATCACCGGGACGGAAGTTTCCAAGAACGCCGCTGACGTGGTGCTGGCCGATGACAACTTTGCGACAATCATCGCAGCGGTGCGGGAAGGGCGAAAGGTCTTTGCCAACATCCAAAAGGCAATTCAGTACCTGCTATCAGCTAACCTCGGTGAGGTCTTGACCCTCTTTGTCATGACGATCATGAACTGGTCGATTTTGCTGCCGGTTCAAATTTTATGGATCAATTTGGTAACCGATACTTTCCCAGCGATTGCCCTAGGGGTCGAGCCAGCTGAAGGAGACGTGATGAAGCAAGCGCCCCGCGGCTTGCACGCTAGCTTCTTGTCTAACGGCACTGGGATCAATATCATCTACCAGGGCCTCTTGGAAGGGGCATTGACCTTAGGAGTCTACTGGTGCGGGCTGACCTTCCCGATTCACGCTAACAGTGCCCTGGCCCACGCTGATGCGCTGACGATGGCCTACATTACGTTAGGTCTGATTCAATTGGTTCACGCCTTTAACTGCAAATCGCTGCACGGGACGGTCTTTACCCGTACGAGCCTGGCCAACCGGGCCTTCAATGGGGCGATTGTTGTTTCAACCTTGGCCCTGATCGCCACGGTGGCTGTGCCACAGCTGAACGGAATTTTCCACACGACGCACCTGGATGGCCACCAGTGGGCGATCGTCGCTTGCGCCGGGCTGTTGATGGTTGCGGTGGTTGAAGGGGTGAAGTTGGTCCAACGGCGAGCTAACAGCTAGAAGTAACTGAATAACTAAGAAATCCAAGATAAGCCCTATGGATTAGAAATTGGTAAGTTTTGGGGCGACTGGCAGATTTTCCACAACAAGCATTTGATGAAAGGATTCGGCCTAAGGATGGTTATTACTATGTTGACTCAGTCGAGGAACCAGTTTCGCCAATGTTCACCTCTGCAAACCAACGGCGGTTAATTGCGGAGATTAAAAAGTATTTAATTTAATTTTAACGGTTATCAGTTTGGTAGCCGTTTTTTGGTCGTAACTGTTAAAGAGCGGATTGAGGGGATAGTTGTTTAGCCTTAAGAAGGTATTATTTAAGCTTCGATAGCTAGTAGAATTATTTTAACTAAAATGAGAGTTTTCTCATTCTTCCTTGACATTTTCTCATTTTACCGGTATGATAACAAGAAACTTTTGAAACTGTTGAGGAAAGAGAGTAGAGCGATAATGGTTGCTAAGCGAACGTTGGATAGTGGAAGCAACGTCAATCAGATGGCATCGAATGGGTTTCCGAGGCTGTTAGTGAAAAAGATTGAGTAGCTACGGCGGAGTGGGCGCTCCGTGATCAAACGTCAAGCAGATTGGCATGTGCGTTGAGTGGATACAGAAATGTGTCAACCCGGGGTGGTACCACAGGATTTTTTAATATTTCTTGTTCCGGCAGTCATTTTTGACTGTCGGCTTTTTTGTTTTCTAGGGGGTTTGGATATGAACGATGAGTTTACTATTTATGATCTAAAAGTATCAATTGTCGGTGATCCGACCACATTTGTCTGTCATCATCAGTTGGGTGAGGCCTTCCGGGTCCAAGGAGAAGACTTAGTGTTTTCGCAACCAACAGCGTTTTCGATGTATTCATTAGCAGCCTTGCTGCCGTTGTTGCCGGCTAAACAACGACCGTTAGCGACTAACGATTGGATGCTTTCAGATGCACTGATTGCTTGTCCGGATCCTAATTGTGGAGCGCAATTTAAGATTGAACGGCTTGCCCCTCGGATTCAATGGCACAGTGAAACGACCGTCGTTCCGGTAATTTATAGTCAGGAGGAAAATTCAAATGCAGACAAAAATTCGCTTAGCTAATGGTTACACGTTTAATCGAGTCATTAATGGTTGTTGGCAACTCTCAGCAGAACACAATCTCACGGGAACAACGGACCTTAAAGATGCTTTGCGTGGCTTTCATGAATTGGTGGCGCAAGGATTTACGACTTTTGATTGTGCTGATATTTACACGGGAGTTGAGGAATTAATTGGTCGCTTCGTACAAGAATTGAAAGGTAGCGGCCATTATCAAGAGGAAGATATTCAGATTCACACCAAATTTGTTCCTGATAAAAGTCAGTTAGCACACGTTGACCGGACCTATGTTGAACGAATTATTGATCGTTCCTTGCAACGAATGCACCGGGAAGTAATTGACTTGGTTCAGTTTCACTGGTGGGATTTTAATGTTGCTGGGATGATGGATACTGCCTTCGAACTGGTACGGTTGCAAGAGAAGGGGAAGATTCGCAATATTGGTATGTGCAATATGGATACTGAACGATTGAAGCAGATGGTGGATGCTGGGATCAACGTGGTGTCCAATCAAGCCCAGTATTCATTGTTAGATCGGCGACCTGAAAAAACATTGCTAAAGTACAGTGCCGATCATGGGATCTATACGTTTGCTTATGGGACTTTAGCGGGTGGCTTTTTAACCGAACGTTACATGGGACAAAGCTTGGGAGCACCAGAGACTCGTTCCCAGGTTAAGTACTTGCAAATTTTGGAGGATTCTTTAGGGTGGGAAGGACTACAAAAGTTGCTGCCAGTCTTGAAAAAGATTGCTCAGTCGCATCAAGTTTCAGTAGCGAATGTAGTAACTCAATATATTTTAAATCAGCCAGGCGTCGGGGCTGTAATGATTGGAACACGTAGTTCTCGTCACATTGACGATAATGTACGGACTTTACAGTTTCAGTTGACTCCGACCGAAATGGCAATGATTCGTAATTTCATTAGTCAGCATTCTACGCCAACAGGAGAGTGCTACGAACTGGAAAGAACGTCACCACGTTATCAATCCATTATTCTAACTGACCTAGACGATTGAAAAGGGGAAGGATTATGAAACAACCAGCGCTAACCTTTTATGGTGGTAAGTTCATGGCATTAGTGCCAGTTGCCATATACACTTTTTTCTGTCTATTATTGTTTGTTTTTTACCGAGCATTTAATATGGAAGCTTTGGCTGTCGGCGGTTTTTTAGCGCTATTGATTGGCGGTATCTTTGCTCGAAGTTATCGTCAATTTTGGGAAGCGGCTACGCGAGGGATCAGTTCATTGCCATCAGTATCAGTAATTATGATTTTATTGATGGTGGGGATGTTTAGTGCATTAATTAAGCTTTGTGGGCTTTCAAATGGTTTTGTTTGGTTAGCTACGGCCTTAGGGGTCCACGGAGGGCTTTTTGTGGCCTTTACTTTTTTAGCTACTTGTGTTGTTTCTACTGCGACAGGTTCGTCAATTGGAACGATGTTTATTGCCTTTCCAATCTTTTATGCTGCGGGTGGTCAATTGGGAGCTAATGAAATGATGTTGGCAGGTAGTATTGTGTCTGGAGCAATTTTTGGTGATAACTTAGCCCCAATCTCTGATACCACAATTGCATCAGCATCGACTCAACAGTTTCAAAATGGCCAGCCTGCTGATATCGGTGGGGTTGTTCGGAGTCGCTTTAAGTATTCGGCGGTTGCAGCTAGTGTGACGTTAGTGATTTACATTATGTTGGGAGGTGTTGGGGGCCATTTTCAAGGTGGCAAACTGGCCCAAGCTGCTTCGCCAGCTCCATTGATAATGTTGCTCCCAGTTGCGGTGATGTTAATGGTTGCCGTTAAGACCCGGAATATTTATGCTGGCTTGTTAGTTGGCCTGGGATTGGGAACAGTTACGGGCTTGGCTTTTGGCCTCTTTAAAAGTTCTGCGATTTTTGCCAATCACGCGGCCGAAAATAAGATCACTGGCTTTTTGGTGACCGGGCTAAATGATATCTTGCCAACGGTTGCCTTAGTAATTGCTGTATTCGGGATCATGGGGGTATTGACTGAAGCGGGAGTTTTGGATGATCTAGCCCAACAAGTTTTGCGCCACCCACTGGGTAAAACTGCTCGTGGTACTGAATTAATTGCGATGCTAGGGACTTCTTTGGTGACGATTATTTTTGGTGGGGTTACTAGTGCTGCCATTTTAACGGCAGGACCTATTGTCAATAAAATTGGGCAAGCACATCAGCTCCATCCGTATCGTCGGGCCAATTTGTTGGATGGAACAGCTAACAGTTTGCCTGCACTGGTTCCATTCTTAAGCGTTTTTATTTTTATTGGGGCCGCGTTAACTAAATTGTCTCCGGTGACGGTTGCTTTGGGAACGATCTACGGAATTGTTCTCTTTGGGGTATACTTAGTGGCCGTAGTAACTGGTTGGGGGCGGCGATTAGAAGCTCCGCAAGAAGTTGAAAGTCGAAATTAATGTTTTTCTTTTTAGAAGGTATTCGGTAGGTTTACTAATAAAATGCTTTAAGAATAATAATTGAAAACGGGAACGTTGAAGACATAGGCTTTATGTCAACTGCAACGTTCCCGTTTTTTGCTTTATGATTTATGAAGTGATAGAATCTATTATCCACTTTAATTTGGCCAACAAAAAAGGCCCCCAAACTGGAGGCCCAGACCGGTCTATCGGATAGAAAAGCACCGACGTCACATAACATTTCATTATGATAGCTAGTATATACCACAAAGAATAATCACATGAATCAGTACAGAAAGCTGATTCGTGCAAGAAGAAGTTAACTCCCCAATTGTGCATTGCTTTTCATTGTGCCTAGTGGGGCTCGTTAAGCAGGTTGGTAAGGCCTTGCTGAAAAAAAGCAATGTTTCCGCGTTCATAGTTCGGTAGCTACGGTGTGTTGTTTCTCAAGGTCATCACGTTTTTGGTACACGCAACGAGACATTGATCTTAGGGAGATACTATGTCAAGTAATTAGCGTAATCAAGTAACTACGAGGAACGGGGTCAGTTTGACAACCAAAAGGGTCTCACAATGGAGGCCCGGACCAGCTAGTGAAGTGGGAGTTACCACCTTTGCACACTAGCCTAACTATCCTACTAACACCTTAACATAATTAACGCTATTGTCCAACGATTGAGCACTCGTTATGCTGGAGTAGTAATTGCAAAAAATGGAAAATTTCTGATGCATTGTTGGTGCTTAGTTATGCTACTTTCAACAGAAATTCAACACTTTTGGTTAAAAATTCTGTTTTTTACTGTTCAAACAAAAACAGGAATATTGAGCTACCGGCGTTTTAACCACCGTTCAACATTCCTGAAAGCTTTAAAAATGG
>HHCFR05603__coassemble_604_pt1 | contig 29349 bp, 31 predicted proteins | sample HHCFR05603__metabat2_low_PE_040 | metagenome-assembled genome bin HHCFR05603 | reverse complement strand
CCATGTTCAAAAATCTGATAAACTCGCTCCTTCTGATTCAAGGCATAGTTAATTGCCACCCGCAGTTTACCAATTGGGTGCTTAATCTCACCAATAAATCGGTAAAATTCGTCCAACAGTGGTTTAAGACGTAAGCGCCGCTTCGCTGCTTTTTCTTCTCTGGTGGTATAACTTAAGTCATGCTCGGTATGAAAGATCTCGCCTAACTTGGTTGCCGCTTCGGCGGCTTTGGAATGTTGAAGAATCTTCGCTCCCTTGCCAATTTTGACGATTTCTTTGAACTTCCGGGCAATGTGAATCAAACAAGCTTCGAGCGTCCCGTTTGGCAGTCGCTCTTGTTGATAGGCGCTATGTCCATCACACATCAAACACCCTCGATAATCTGGGCCAATGATTCGAGGAATTACCTCACCACCACGGGAGGCGGCGTAGAAAAAGTAGGCGATATTATGTTGATTAAACTCTTTCGCACTACTTGCAGCCCAAAAGTAACACTTGCTTCGTTCACTTTTAACAACTTGCACATAGAAGTTTTCGCAGTAAAACTCCATTGGTTTACACTTAATTTTACGATGAGCGAGATGCTTACCAATAATTTTCAATTCTTCTCCACAAGCATCACAAAAACGCTTTTTACCTTTAAGTTCATAGACCTTGTCCACTTGTGGTAAGGCATCCAAATTGGCTTGCCGGCCCCCTCGCTTCTTTTTGCGGCGACGAACCACGTACTCTTCAACTGCCGGTTCAGTTGAAACATTCGGATCAGTGCTGTTTTCTTCTTCCTTCACTGAATCCTCAAAAAGCGAAGTTTGACCTGGCGTCAAAATTTCACTTTTTTTCCGTAGGTCCGAACGCCAAAGAGCTTAATCGTTTCTGATAGCTCCAAGACCTTGGTTTCCAGTTCTTCGAACTTAGCAGCTTGCTTTGCAATTATGGCTTCTTGTTTATGTATAATCACTAAAGCCTCTTCTAAGCTTTGCGGTTCACGGACTTTCTTATGCTTAGCCATGGTTCATCACCTCCTTTTCTGATTTTTGTAAGCATATCAGAAATAGAGGCCCGTGAACATCCTTTTTGACTAATAAATTGTTCCTTTAATTGCTGGTTTGACATATTTAACAGGCAACGGAGCGATACCTTGTAATAATTGTTTGATTTGACGTGGTGTTAAGTTAACGGCATCGTTACGATGCCGTGGCCAACGCAAATTACCATTTTCAAACCGCTTATACAGTAAGACGAATCCTTCCCCATCCCAATATAAGCCCTTAAAGCGATCAGTACGACTACCGCAAAAGAGAAAAAGTGAATCATTGTCTAATTGAAGACCATAATTTTCTTCAACTATTAGAACTAAGCCATCAATTCCTTTCCGCAAGTCAGTTTTCCCGCAAACGATATAGACATGCCGCGGCGCGGCCCAGTTAATTAACATGATTCATCATCACAGTTAGTAATTTGGCAGCTAAGTCAGGATCAGCACCTTGATAGAGGTTTACTCGTAGTTTATTTAAGGTAACCGAGGCGGCTAACGTTTTTGCCGGATGACGCTTGTTGGAAATCGGCGCAACTGCCTTGGTCGTTGGCGTGCCCACCTCTACAACATCATGAATCATAAATAAAGACCTCCTATAGTTAAGTTTTCCCTAAGTATAGAAGGTCTCGATTGTGGTTTAAATCCGGTCAGTTATGCCGTGCTTACATTCCTCAGGTGAGGAGGGCAGCGCCTTTTTTGGTTGCCTAGGGGTACCAGTGCTATAATGGGAGCCGTGATTTTACGAAGGGGTGAATAACGTGAAAATAAGCTTAACACCAGCGGCGTTAAAGCGGGCCGCAAGTTTTACCTACGCGGCTTATACCATCTCGCTGCCGGCCGGGTCTTTGGGAGACTTGGTGGCGCGCAGTGCCGCCTATGCCGGGGGTCGGGTGGTCTTTGCGGCGGCCGACCAATCGCTGACCCTGTTTGGCGCTAAGCCGCTACGGGTTTGGCAAGATTTAACCCCGGCGCGCTTGCGTCAAATTCAACAGGAACTCCAGGTTCAGTGGGTTGATCTGACGCCCGGGGGTGGAGCGGCGCCTTGCCTCATGGGCGGGTTGCCCTTTGATTTAGCCGGCCAGCCGGCCAAATTTTGGGCCGATTTGGCCACCGGCTATGTGATCTTGCCCCAGCTGCTGTTTAAGCAAACCCCAACGGGCAAGACGGTGACCCTCCTGGCCCCGGTCAGTGCTCACTTGGCGGCGGACCTGCAGGAATTAGCGGATCAAGTCAGTGCCCTGATGGCAGCTGACCGGCCGGTACCGGCGGCCCCGCCAGCGGTGACCGGTACGGAGCTTGCGGTCGCTGACTGGATGAAGCTGGTCGACCGCAGCGTGGCGGCGATCCAGGCGGGGCAGTTGCGCAAGGTTGTCTTGGCCCGGCAACTGGCCGTTACCACTGGAGCGCACTTTGATCCGGTCGCCATCTTGCACCGGCTGGCCGCCCAGCAGGTCAATACCTACCGTTTCTTGGTGGAAAGCCCGCAGCGGGCCTTTGTCGGAGCGACGCCGGAACGCCTGGTGAAAGCGACGGCGACTGAGTATTTGACCGCCAGCGTGGCCGGCTCAGCGCCGCGGGGGGCGACGCCAGCGGCGGATCAGCAGTTGGGGGCCGCCCTGTTGGCCGACCCGAAAAATCAAGCTGAGCACCAGATCGTCGTGCAACGGATCGCGAAATTGCTGGCGCCGTATACGACTGCCGTGACGATCGGGGCGCGCCAACTTTTAAAGAACCGGGATATTCAACACATTTACCACCCGTTGGCAGGGCCCCGGCAAGCCGGCAGCCACTTGCTGGACGTTGTCGCTGCCCTGCACCCGACCCCGGCCTTAGGCGGGGAGCCCCGGGCGGCTGCCTTGGCCTGGCTGCGCGAGCATGAAGCCGGGCGGGGCCTGTACGGAGCGCCAGTCGGCTGGCTCAGCCTCGGCGCAGACGAAGGCGAGTTTGTCGTTGGGCTGCGGTCTGGGGTCTTTAGCGCCCAGGCCGGCCGTCTGTATGCGGGGTGCGGAATCGTCGCCGCTTCACACGCCGCCACGGAGCGGGCCGAGACCCGTTTGAAATTTCAACCAATGTTAAGGGGGATCAGTGATTCATGGACCATCAAGCGCAATTAACTCAGTATTTGGCCGCCTTTTTACGAGGGCTCAGTGAGGCCGGCGTCCGGCAGGTGGTTATCAGCCCCGGTTCCCGTTCGACCCCGCTGGCCTTAATGTTGCACCGCCACCCGGCCTTTCAGACCTACTTGGACGTCGATGAACGCTCGGCCGGCTTCTTTGCCCTTGGGTTGAGCAAGGCCACGGGGGCCGCGGTTGGCTTGGTCTGCACCTCAGGCAGTGCGGCGGCCAACTACCTGCCGGCGATTTGCGAGGCCGAGGCGACCAATTTGCCCTTAGTGGTGATGACCACGGACCGCCCGGCTGAATTACAAGGGGTCGGTGCCCCCCAGGCGATGGACCAACACGCTTTATACGGGGACCACGTCAAAGCAATGGTTGATTTGGCCCTGCCGGAAGCGACGCCGGCGCTGCTCAATTATGCCCACTGGCAAGCTGTCAAGCTGACCAGCCTGGCCTTGACCCGGCCCCAGGGCCCCGTCCACTTGAATCTTCCCCTGCGCGAACCCCTCCTGCCCAGCGCGGCCCTGCCATCGCCGAGCGGGCCAAGTAGCCAGGTTTTGCCGGTTACCCATCACGTCGACCTGACTCCGCTGCGCGCCGTGTTGCAACAGCGGGGGCTGATCATCGTCGGCGAGGAACGGACGCCAGCCGAAGCGACCCAGCTGGCGCACTTGGCGGAAACACTAGGCTGGCCGGTGGTCGGTGATCCGCTGACCAATTTAGCGGCGACTGCGACCCCGAATTATCTCGGTCAGGCCGACTTGCTCTTTCAAGCCGCCCTGCCGATGCCAGAAGTAATCTTGCGCTTTGGCCGCCTGCCGGTTACCAAGCCGGTGATGCAGTGGCTGCGGGCGCACCCGGTGCCGACGATCTTGGTCGAAAATGGGGCCAAATACCAGGACCAATTGCACCAGGCCACCTGGTTGCTGGACCAAACGGTGACCGAATTTGTCGCTGCCGTGACCAGCCTGCCTTTACCGGCCCCGGCGCCGGCCTGGCTGGCTCAGTGGCAAGCGTGCCAACAGCACGCCGCCCAGGTGGTGGCCGGCGTGGCTGATCAGGGCTTGAATCACTCGACCGTGGCCCAGGGCTTGCCGGCCTGGTTGCACGAGCAGGATCTGTTTGTTGCTAATAGCAATGCCATTCGCTTGGTTGATCGCCTGGCTTTGCACCAGACGAATAGCGTCCGCATCTTTGGCAACCGCGGGGTCAACGGGATCGACGGCTTGGTCTCGACGGTCGCTGGCCTGGCGGCTGGCCGCCAGCGCCCCGTGACCCTGCTGATTGGGGACTTGGCCCTCTTTCACGACATGAATGGGTTGGCGATGCTGCGCCGGTATCAACTGCCGGTCACGATCGTCCTCTTGAACAACAACGGCGGGGGGATCTTTAATTTCTTAGCCCAGCGGCACCTGCCGGCGGCTGACTTTACCGCTTTGTTCCAGACACCTCAGGACCTCGACTTTGCCCGGGTGGCGGCTTTGTACGACTTTACCTACCACCACCCGCAGACCACATCCGCCTTGCAAGCCTGCTTGAATCAGTCCGGTCAACACCTGATTGAAGTGACGGATGCGCCGACGGGACCGGTGACGACTTGGGAAGCCCTGGTGGCAGCCTACCAAACGGCGGTGACCGCTCATGACTGAGGCGGCTTATTTCGCCAAGTGGCTGACCCCGTATCAGCCGGAGCAGCCGACCTTGGTTTGTCTGCACGGTTTTACCGGGACCGGGGCGACTTGGCAGTCCCTGGCGTGGCCCGCAACGGTCAACGTCTTAGCGGTCGATTTAATTGGGCACGGGCGCTCGCCGGTCTTTGTCCACCCGACCCGTTACCGGATGGCCCAGGTGGTGGCCGAACTGCAGGCCCTGCTGGCGGCCAAACAAATCCCGGCCTACCACCTCTTGGGCTATTCGATGGGGGCGCGGGTGGCCTTGGCCTGGGCCTTAGCTGATCCCCACGTGGTCAGCGTGATTTTGGAAAGCGGGCGGCCGGGGTTGGCTGATCCGACCCAGCGACTGGCACGGCAGCAGCAGGACAACGCCCTGGCAGCGAAGCTCTTGACGGCCCCCTTAGTCGAATTTGTGAATGACTGGGAAAAGTTGCCGCTCTTTGCCAGCCAGCGGGCCCTGCCGGCGGCGGTCCAAGCGCGGGTGCGGGCCGAGCGACTCAGCCAGCAACCCTTTGGCTTGGCGATGAGCCTGATGATGATGGGGACCGGCCAGCAGCCCAACTACTGGCCCCAATTGGCCCAATTACCACCGGGGCTGTTGCTTGTGGGCGAACAGGACGCTAAGTTTCAACGCCTTAACTTGGCGATGCAGGCCCAGGCCCCGCAGTTGGACTACCAGGTCCTGCCGGGGGGCCACTGTGTGCACTTGGAGCACCCTACCGAATTTTTAGCCGCCGTAATCACCTGGTTAAAACAATACGCATAAAGAAACCCCCGCTGGGCGCTTGGCACCCAACGGGGGTTTGTGTTAGTTCATAAAGCCAATTTGGTGATCCGGCCCGCTTTGGGCGACCTTCTTCATAAAGGCCGGCAGGGCGTGGCTGATCTGGTGGGGTAAGACGACGTATTGATTTTCCGCCAGTTGATCGGCGATCGCGCTATGGGCGTAGGTCGCTGCCAACGCCGCTTGGGTGACGTCGGTGCGGAACTGGGCGCAAAAGCCCCCGATCATCCCAGCCAGGGTGTCCCCCATCCCGCCGACGGCTTGGGCCGCCGAGCCGATTGGCAAGCGCCAACTGCCGGTGGAAGCGTAGATTTCGGTGTGGTGTTTTTTGACCAGGACCATCCCGCCGAGCTTGGCCTGAGCGGCTTGGTTGGTCGCTGGGGTTTGGTCGGCAATGGCCAGCCCACTGAGTCGTTGCCATTCCATCTGGTGGGGCGTAAAGATCAGCTGGCCCGCTGGCAGCGGCAGGCGGTGCTCAGCCAATAAGGTAATGGCCGAGCCGTCAATTACCACCGTTTGGGCGGCCTTGGTCTGGGCAAAAACGGTTTGCAAGACCGCCAGGCTGGCCGCTTCCGTCCCCAGCCCGGGGCCAATCACGACCGTGTCAACCTGGGCGACGAGCTTCGTGAGCGCCGTTTGATCGTGAAAATCAATCACCATCGCTTCGGGCAGCTGGGTGTGCAGGGCGGTAACATTCAGTGGGTCACAGGCCACGGTGACCAGGCCGGCCCCGGCGTAGACCGCGGCGGTAGCGGCCATAATGATCGCGCCGCCGTACTGGTGGTTGCCCCCGACGAGCAAGACTTTCCCAAAGGTCCCCTTAAAGCTTTCCTGGGGGCGGGGTTTGATTACCTGGCGCAAAATTTTTTCATCTAATTCTTGCATGTGCAACGCTTCTTTCTATTGGTATTCCTGTAAGTATTGGTCTAAAACGACTAAGACGCCATCGTGATTGTTATCGACCGGGACGCTAAAGCGGGCTAACCGTTTGATTTCCGGGCGGCCGTTGGGCATCGCGTAGGAATAGCGGGCCAGTTTAAGCATACTTTCGTCGTTGCCCCCGTCCCCAAAGGCGATCAGGTCATCACCACTTAACTGCCAGCGGGCCAAGACCTTGCTTAGGGCCCAGCCCTTGTTGATGCCGGGGATGGTTAGGTCCATCGAGCCATTGCCACTGGGGGTGACGGTCAGCTGGCCGGCAAAGCGGGCATCCAATTGGGCCTTGACGTTGGCGACGTCTTGATCGACTATTAAAAAGGACAGTTGGAAAAAGTCATCGTTCGGCAGGGGCAGCAATTGTTCTAAAATCGTGTGCTGGGGGTAGTAGCGGGTCATGTGCGCCAAGAGGGCGGCTGAGGGGTGGGGTGGAAAGTAACCTTGCTTGACGCCCGCCAAGGTCGGTTCAATCTGTAATTCATCGTGCAAAAAGGCCACGACCTGGGCGGCCAAGGTCCGCTCCAAGGTGGTCGTCATCAGTTCGTGCCCCTGGTCAATCACTTGGGCGCCATTTTCGGCGATCACGGTCAAAGCTTCACTTCGGTCGCCAAAGTGGGGCAACAGAAATTGGGCGGGGTCCCCACTGGCTACGATCACGTGACACCCTTGGGCCAAGAGCGCTTCTAAAATCCGTGCAAAGCGGGGGCGGTCAAAACTTTTATCGTCGCGCAAAAAGGTCCCATCCATATCAAAGGCAACGGCAGCAAACGGCAATGCCATCTTATCGCATCCTTTCCAACGTCGTGTGCAGCAAGCAGGGTCACCGCTTGCGCACGAAAAACCATTAAAAATTAAAATAACTTTGCCTATATGGTATCATTAAATATAAGCAAACAGTTTATGGAGGCAGAAAAAATGACGGATTGGCTGCAAAAAGCAACGGAACAAAAAGAAAACTATTTAAACGACTTGATCGCGCTGATCAAGATTCCGAGTGTCCGCGACGACACCCAGGCCAGTGAAAAATACCCGCTGGGCCCGGCCCCGGCCCAAGCCCTGAGCGCCTTTTTGGAAATGGCGGAACAAGATGGCTTTAAGACCAAGAATATCGATAACCTGGTCGGCTATGCCGAATGGGGTGAAGGCGATGAAACCCTGGCAATTCTGGCCCACTTAGACGTGATGCCGGCGGGCAACGGCTGGGATAGTGATCCCTTTGATCCGATCATCAAGGATGGCAACCTGATTGGGCGGGGAGCTTCGGATGACAAGGGGCCCGGGATGGCGGCTTACTACGCCATGAAGACCTTAAAGGACATGGGCGTCGTGCCCAACAAGAAGGTCCGCTTTATTGTCGGGACCGATGAAGAAAGCAATTGGACGGGGATGAAGCGCTACTTTGAAGTCGAACCCGAACCAACCTACGGCTTTTCACCCGACGCGGAATTCCCGGTGATCAACGGGGAAAAGGGGCAAGTGTCCCTGCTTTTGGACTACCCAGGGGGTAATACCGGCGACGACTTGTTGCGCTCCTTTAAGGCCGGTTTGCGCTTTAACATGGTACCGCGCGAAGCGGATGCGATCGTCGAAGTCGGTGATAACGAAGCGGTTGCTACGGCCTTTACCGCCTTTTTGGATGCCAACCCAGTGGAAGGGGAATGCGTGCTGGAAGCCGATGGGTTGCACCTGCAAGTGATTGGGAAAGCGGCCCACGGGATGGAACCCGAAAAGGGGATCAATGCGGCCACTTACCTGGCGACCTTCTTGCAACAATTGCACTTGGGTGGGCAGGCCAAGCAGTTTGTTGACCTGGTAGCCAACTACTTGCACTTAGATACCCGGTTCCACAACTTCATGGGTGCCTACACCGATCCGGTGATGGGGGACTTGACGGTCAACGTCGGCTTGTTAAGTTTTGATGCCGCTCAGGGGGGCCAAATTGACATGAACTTCCGCTACCCGAAGGGCGTCACGCCGGACGGCCTGCAAGCCAAAGTCGCGGCCGTGGCTAAGGATCACGGGATGACGGTCCACTATGAAAAATTTGAAGTGCCACACTACGTTCCCGCTGATGATCCGCTGGTCCAAACCCTGATGAAGGCATACATTGACCAAACGGGCGAAACTGACGCTAAGCCAGAAGTGGTCGGCGGGGGGACCTATGGCCGCCTGATGGCGCGCGGGGTGGCCTTTGGGGCCTTGATGCCAAGCACGCCGAACACCATGCACCAGGCCAATGAATACCAACCGGTTGCCGACCTGCTGAAGTCAATGGCAATTTACATGGAAGCGATTAATGATTTAGTAACCAAGTAGGCAAAAAGTGTTAAAATAAAAGGGTAAAGTAGACAATTTTGCTGGAGGTGGGAAAAATGGCTGAATATCAAAATGTTTTAGTCGGGATCGATGGGTCCAAGCAATCACTGTTGGCCTTTAAAAAGGCGGTCGCAATTGCCCAACGCAATGGGGCCCGCTTGCACCTGTTAAGCGTGGTTAATGGAGAACCTTACCCAAGTGCGATTACGACCTTTGGAATTTCCGATAAGGGCTTGTACGACAAAGTAGTTGATAAGATGAAGCACCTGTTGGCTGACTTGACGACCCAAGCCCAAGCGGCCGGCGTCCAAGACGTAAAAACTTCCGTGGTGGTGGGCAACGCCAAGGTGATCTTGACGGATACCTATCCGAAGGATGAAGACATTGACCTGATTTTGGTCGGGGCCACGGGGCTCAATACGATCGGCCGGATGATCGTTGGTTCGACCTCGGCTTACATCGTGCGTCAAGCACCATGTGATGTGGTCGTGGTCAAGACCGATGAGGACAACCAGCCGGTGACCTTTAAGCAAGCTACCTACCCAGAAATTTAAATTGACGCGTGTCGAAAAACCGTCCAACCATGGGGCTGGGCGGTTTTCTTACGATTAGCGGCCCCAGAAAGGAAGATTCTTTGTTAAAGCCACTCCTCTCAATTATTGTCCCTTGTTACAACGCCCAGCCTTACTTGGCACGGTGCTTGGCCCCTTTGTTGGCGGTTGAGCGAGGCCTGGAAGTAATTCTGGTTGATGACGGCTCCACCGATCAGACTGGGGCCATGATTGACCAATACGCGGCCGCCCACCCGACTTTGATCCGGGCGCTCCACCAAGCCAACGGGGGGCACGGGGCTGCGATCATGGCGGGAATTCAAGCGGCCGGTGGTGACTACTTGAAGGTGGTTGATGCCGATGATTGGCTGGACCAGGCCGCCCTCTTGCGGGTGTTGGCCTTTTTGCAAGAGCTCCGGGAGCAAGGCGAGCAAATTGATATGCTGGTCAGCAATTATACTTACGATAAGGTTAATGCGCCACGGAAAAAGACGGTTCGCTATCCGCACTTGCCCACCCACCAGGTCTTTTCCTGGGAAGCCGTCCACTTGCCGCTTGGGGAATACTTGCTGATGCACGCGGTCATTTACCGGACAGCAATGCTGGTGAATGAGGCCCACCTGGCTTTGCCGCGCCATACCTTTTACGTCGACAACCTCTACGTCTTTCAACCCTTGCCCTTTGTCAAACGGCTCTACTACCTCGACGTGGATCTCTACCATTACTTCATTGGCCGCGCCGATCAGTCGGTCAATGAAGCGGTGATGCTCAAACGAATCGACCAGCAACTCTTGGTCAACCGGCTGATGATTCGCTACTACACCCAGGTGACCAGCCTGGACAGTGGCTTGGGCAAGTACATGGCCCATTACTTAGAAATTATTACCACGATTTCGTCGGTCCTTTTGCTCAAAGATGGTCGCCCGGCGGCCCTGGCGAAAAAGCAGGCCCTCTGGCATGATCTGGCCCAGTTTGATCCAGCTTTGCACAATTTGCTTCGCCACCACTGGCTTGGCCTGGGAGTGAATTTACCCGGTAAAATCGGCCGGCGCGTGGCCGTGCAAGGTTACCAGCTGGCGCAAAAATGGTATGGCTTTAATTAGTCTTTGCACAATGTTAAACAAAGGTTACAATTTTGCAATCAAATGGTAAAATAAGGGCTAAAGAATGCGGAAAGTAGGGAAGACATTATGCAGCGCAAAAAGCTTTTGATCAGTGTGGGGATCGCTGCCGTGGCCTTGCTGGGGGTGTCCCTGGGCAGCCGGCACTATTTCCAGACTCATTTTCACCGCCACGTGACGATTAATGGGATCAACGTGGGCGGCTTAACGGCGGCCCAGGCTTACGAAAAGGTGAGTCAGACCAAGCTGACCAACCGGGTCTATTTAAACGGTAAGCTGGTCTTTGACGGGCACGACCAACAACCGGTCTTTGCCAAGGATGCTAAGCAAACCGTCGCCCGGCAGTTGCAAAAGCAAGCGACCTGGTTCCCGAGTCGGCAACCGCACGCCTACACCTTGCCCTTGCAAATGGATCAAGCGGCCTTGCGGGCGGATATGAAGGCGACTTTGCACCACCAGTTAGGACAGTTAAATGGCAACAAGCGCCTGCCAGTGGATGCCAAGGCGGTGTGGCACGCGAACCGGGTGACGGTAACCCCCGCCAAGCACGGGACAGCGTATGATGAAGCCAAAGTCATGGCGGCTTTGCGTCGCCACCAAAATGAACCCACGATCAAGCTGACGGCTAAGGTCCAACAACCCTTAGAAGTGGACAGCCCGACGGTGAAAAAAGCGGTGGCGGCGTTAAAGAAGCTTAACAATGGGCAAGTGACTTACCAAGTCGCGGGGCACCCGGTGAAGGTCAAAGCCAGCCAGGTGATTGATAAGGCGACTTATCAAGCCGGGAAGTACCACTTTACCCCCGTCAAAGAGGCGGCGGTGATCAAGCAGTTGAACGCCAAGTACGCTACTTTGGGCAAGAAGTTCAAGTTTACCACCCACGCGGGCAATACGATTACGACCACGGCGGATGGGGATTACGGCTGGAAAATCATGGCCAGCCGGGCGGCCACCACGATTGGGCAGGCGATCGTGACTGGGCGGACCCAAGTCGATGCCAAGGCCGACATTTACGGGCAAGGCTATGATACGCGCGGGTTGGGCTATGGAGTGACTAAAAACGACGGCTTAGGGGATACCTACGCCGAAGTTTCGATCGCTGACCAACACGCTTGGTTCTACCGGGACGGCAAGTTGGTCGCTTCAGCCGACGTGGTGACCGGGAAGCACAGCAGTGGTGATGATACCCCCAAGGGAGTCTGGTACGTGATGTATCAACAAATGCATACGACCTTACGCGGGACTGGCGATGACGGCAAGCCGTACGCGTCACCGGTAACGTACTGGACGCCGTTTACCTTGAGCGGGTGTGGATTCCACGATGCCAGCTGGCGGAAGAACTGGTCCAAGACCGCTTACTTAACTGATGGGTCCAATGGTTGTGTCAATATGCACCCGGCTGATGCGGGGGTGGCCTTTAAAGCCTTGTCCAATAAGGAACCCGTGATTGTGTATTAATCAAATTTAACCTCTTAAAAAATTGTTGCTCCGGCGGGGCAGCAATTTTTTTTGACTTTTTTGCGTTTTGAAAATAATTTTACGCTTTCATGACGTATATAAAAGTAAAGGGGGAATTTCATGATGCACTTAAAAACAACTTTAACAACGGCAATTGTAATTACAACGCTTACGTTCAGTCCACTGGGCCAGGCGGCAAATCAGCTGCCACCCGCCGCGTGCCAACAACTGGCCAGCGCAGTGGTCTTAAAGACTCGCCAACCACTGACGACCGCCGAATTGGCCGCCCTGGCACCAGACAGTCAGCAAACTTATCAGCATTGGTTGACGGAATACCAAGCCCAGTACCAAACCGCCTTTGCCCAGGGGGTCGCCGACGGGTGTCAAGGGACTTGGCAGCGGCCAACGGAATGGCAAGATCCCGTCCGGTCGGCGGGGTACCAAGCCGGGTTTGACCTGGCTTGCACCCACCAACCGGCACCCGCAACGGCAAAGCCAGCGGCAACGGCGCCGCAGCCGGCCCCGTCATCAGCGCCGCAGCCGGGGGCCCCAGCGGAGGTCCCTCCGACGGCAGCCCCGCCGGCGCCAACGGGAGCGGTCGATCAACAGACCTACCCGGCCCGGCCGCTGACGCCGCACCAACGGGCCTTCATTGAACAATTGGTCCCGGCGGCCCAGGCGATTGGGCAGGCCCACGATTTATACCCGTCCGTTTTGTTGGCCCAAGCCGCCCTGGAAAGCAACTTTGGGACCAGTGATCTGGCGGTCAACCATCACAATTACTTCGGCATCAAGGGCCAGTACCGCGCCCAAGGGGTGACGCTGCCCACGGTCGAGCACTTAAACGGTCAGGATGTGACGGTGCTCGGCACCTTTCGCCACTACCCGGATGAACAAGCAGCGTTAGCCGATTACGCGCAGGTCCTGGCACAACCGACCTATGCGGGGGTGCACCGGCACGTGGCCACCACGTACCGCCAAGCCACTCAGGCTTTGCGGGGAACCTATGCGACCGATCCCAATTATGATCGGAAACTCAACCAGTTGATTGATACCTACCAACTGACCCAATACGACCGGGCCACCCCACCGGTGGATTCGGCCACGCCACCAACGCACCGAGCGCGGCCAACGGCGCCCCAAACCAGTCCTTCGCCAACCGTTGCGACAGCATTGAAAGCGAATTGGACGTGGCCCGTCTTGGGTGGGGCCGGCTCGGTGGGGATCATCGAAGTCCTGCGCCGCTTGTGGCATTGACAATGAAAAAAAGCAGTTGCCAGCGCAACTGCTTTTTTGCTCATTTAACGGATTGCCGCTAGACGTTCGTCAATCATGCCTAAGACGATTTCGACGTTCTTGGGGTCATCGAGGTTGTAGCGATCCAAATCAATTTTCATTTTCGGGCTGGCATCGTATTCCCGGTACCAATCCTTGTAGGCCGACCACATCTTGTAGTAGTAGTCCTTTAATTCGGGGTTGTGATCGATCTGTTCGTAATCCCGCCCCCGTTTTTTGATCCGGTAGAGGATCGTTTCAAAGGTCGTTTCCGAATAAACCATCAAATCCGGTGCCTTTTTTGGCAGGTGGTTTAAATCTTGCATCATATTGTCGAGCAGCTGCAAGTAAACGGCCAGTTCGGTATCGGAGATATTGCCTTCGGCGTTGTTTTCCTTGGTAAACAGGGCGTCTTCATAAATTGACCGGTCCAACACGTTGTTATCATCGGACAGGGCCTGCTTGATCATTGAAAACCGCTTGTTTAAAAAGTAGATTTGTAAAAGGAAACCGTACTGCTTTGGGTTCTTATAGTACAATGGAAGCACTGGGTTTTCGCCCACCGGTTCAAAAAATGCCTGGGTATTCAAGTGTTCTGCAATTTTGCCGGTGAGGGTCGTCTTGCCCACACCGATCATACCAGCTGTAATAATCACCATAATTGCCCCTCTTTATCTTTTTTTCGCAACGATCACTATCTTACTACAAACCGCGCGCAGACAAAAGCGCTGGGTACTGGAATTCGGGGCGAAAAAGCGGCAAACGACCGTAGCAGAAGGGACCAACCCCAGCATAAAAAATTAACAGCGGAGGAAAATGAAATGAGTCCAACAGAAATTAAGGAAGCCCTCTTGCTCAGCCAGCAAAATGGGACCCTAGTAGAGGTTTATAATTTTGCGGATGATGACACCTTTAACGTCGGCTTTGTCTTGGCGACCGACCAGTCGTTTACCTTGTTGTTGACCCTGGATTGGGACGCGAAGATCAACGGTTTAACCGCGATTCGCTTAACAAGTATTCGCCAGGTGCGGGCCCAGACCGACTATTTGACGACGGTCGCTTACAAGAGCCAGGTCGCCCAGGCCCACGGCTACTTTGACATCTGGGGATTGGAAGCGTATGTGGCCACCCAAGATTATCAACACAAACCCTTGTTGTTGACCCTGTTGCACGATGCCGTCGACCATCACCTGCCGGTGGTCATCGGGACGGCCAAGTACAAGGGGCGGGATGACTTTGAAGGGATCATTCACCAGTTGGGGGCAATCAAACTCACCCTCCACTACTATAATGAACATGACCTGTCGTCCTTGTGGGAATACGAAATTCTCTTGGCCCAAATTGATTATTTACGGTTGCGGGGCAGTCAAGGGGCGACGACGGCAGCAGTTCTGCGCGGGGTCTTTGCCACCCCGGTCTAGCGTCCTTACTGAAAATAAGGTAAAATGTTTACCAAACTAGCGGTCAAGTGCGGGGCGCTAAAATATCAGCGCCCCAATGGCTTAAGAGGGGCCCGGTTGCGCGGGCCTTTGGAGGAGAATTATGGCAAAAAAAGTGACGATTAAGGATTTGGCCAAGGCGGCCGGGGTGTCAGTAACGACCGTCTCACAAATTTTGAACGGCAAGGGGGCCCGGTTTAGCCAGGCGACGCAAGACCGGGTTCACGCGCTCAAAAAGCAGTTGAATTACGTTCCGGATTTCAACGCCCGCAATTTAATTTTGCATTCGTCCAAAACGGTGGGGGTTTTGGTGCCGAATATCGGCAATCCCTTCTTCTCGTCCTTTGTACGGGGGATTCAAGAAGTGTGCCGTCAAAAGGAATACATGCCGCTGGTCTTTAGTGCCAGCCATGAAGTGGAGTTGGAACGCTACTACCTGAGTCGGTTGGTCGAACGATCGGTCGACGGACTGATCATCGCCTCGTCGTCGATTACGGCCGAAACGATTGACGAGATTTTAAAGCCCAACGCGATTCCCTATCTCCTGTTTGACCAAAACCAAACTCATGACCACGAAGACCGGGTTTCGGTCGATGACTACGCGGGTGGGCAGTTAGCCGCGGCCCACTTGGCCCAATTAGGGCACCGGCGGATCGTGATGTACATGCCGACGGCGCCAACGGAAAACGTCCAAAACCGGTTGGCAGGTTTTAAGGCGGGACTGGCCGCGGCGGGGATTGCTTTTGATGAGGAAGCCATCGTCAAGACGACCTTGAGTAAGCGGGGCGGCTATGAACAAACCGCGGCGGTTTTGGCCCACCAGCCCACGGCGGTCTTTTGTGCCAACGACGAATTGGCGATTGGCCTGTACCGGGGCTTGCAAGAACGCGGGGTGCGGGTGCCAGCGGACTTGTCGGTGGTGGGCTTTGATGATATTGATTTAGCCGAATACGTGACTCCCCAATTAACGACGGTTCACCAACCGATCAACCAGCTGGGCAAACAAGCGGCAACCCTGCTCTTTAACCGGATGACGGCCAAGGAGCAACCATTAGAACAACAATTGGTCAAGATGCCGGTTCACTTAGTGGAACGGCAGAGTACGGCCAAAGTAAGTGAGGATCAGTAATGCGAACAAGAATCGATTTAACGCAGCAACCCCTGTGGCAACGAGTGCTGGTGATGGTGGGCCTGGCCTTGGTGATTCAAGTGCCACCCCTGTTTTTATTTGCCGTGCGCCAGGCCGGGAGCCAGGGGGCCCGCTGGGGCTGGTTGGCCGGGTATTTTGGCGTTTTTATTGCCATTATTGCCCTGGCCCTGGCCGTCTACCAGCGGACCGGCTTTGGTTTAAAGCGCGCCTTATCCTGGCGCCAGGCCCGCGATTGGATCTTTGGTGGGTGGCTGGTGCTGTTGTGTTGCCAGCTGGCCTTAAGCTATTTTAATCGCTTGTGGTACCACCAAACGGAAACGGCGAATAACCAAGCGATTGCCGAGTTGATGGGGCATGACCCGTTGGTGATTGTGGCGATGAGTATCGGGGCGATCCTATTGAGTCCCGTCGCCGAAGAGGTGATCTTCCGCGGCATTTTAATTGATCTGTTCTTCAGCCGCTTTCAGTTGATTGGGCCCATTTTAGTGTCGGGGTTGGTCTTTTCGGCTGAGCACGCCAGTACCAATCCGATCAGCTTTTTGATTTACTTCATGTTGGGTGGGGTCTTGGCCTATGTCTACCAACGGACCGGCCACTTAGAGTATACGATTGCCATCCACGCCCTGAATAATTTGCTCGCGACCGGCGCCTTGGTGGTACCATTGTTGTTACATTAAGAAAAAGAGAGATGAGAAGTGATGGGATACATTAATTTGAATAATATGGCCTTTCATACCTATAACGGGGTGTTTGGCGAAGAAAAAAAGCTCGGCCAGCGGTTAGAAATCGACGCGAAGCTGGGCTACCCGATTGAACAAAAGGTCCGTCATGACGACTTAAGCGAAACGGTCAGTTATGCCGACGTTTACGAAACCATCCGTCAGTTTGTGACGACCAATTCCTTTGATCTGATTGAAACGGTGGCCAACCGCTTACTGGATGAAATTTTGACCACTTACCCGGCGTTGACCAGCGTTCACCTTAAGGTCCGCAAGTACGCGGTACCGATTGCCGGGATTTTTGACAATGTCGAAATTGAGGTCGAACGGCAACGATGATGACCCCAGTATCGCTCAGTATCGGTAGCAACATCGGTGATCGGGCCGCTAATTTACGGCTCGCGGTGCACTTGTTAACGCTCCGACCGGAAATTAAGGTGGTGGCCGTATCCCCGGTGTATGAAACGGAGCCGGTGGGCGGGGTGGTCCAACGCAGTTTTTATAACTTGGCCGTCCAACTGGAAACCCGCCTGACGGCCAGCGACTTGTTGCACTACTTGCACGTCATTGAGCAATCTTTGCACCGGCGGCGTTTAGTGCACTGGGGGCCGCGGACGATTGACCTGGATATTATCTACTACGGGAACCGGCAGTTTAAGACGGCGACCCTTAAGGTGCCCCACCTGGAAATGGCCAACCGGCGGTTTGTGCTGGTCCCCTTATTGACGGTCCTGCCGGCCGGGGATCAACGCCAACAGGTGGCGGCATTGTTGGCCCAGACGCCTGATCACAATTGGTTAACGGAAATTATTGGAAAAGAGGAAGTTCAAGGATGGATTTAGCACGAATTGAAGCGGCGGTGCGGGAAATTTTGCTGGCCGTCGGGGAAGATCCCACGCGCGAAGGGCTGCAAGAAACTCCCGCCCGCGTTGCCCGCATGTACAGTGAAGTCTTTGCTTCATTGGGTAAGCAAGCCGAAGAAGTGGCCAATTACAAGACCTTTCACGTTGAAGAACGGCCCGAAATGGTTTTGGTGCAAGACATTCCCTTTTACTCAATGTGTGAGCACCACCTCCTGCCCTTTTTTGGGGTAATCAGCTTAGCTTACGTCCCCAACGACCGGGTAATTGGCTTGAGTAAGATTCCGCGCTTGGTGGACTACGTGACCAAAAAACCGGGGATGCAAGAACGGGTAACGACGGAATTATTGGCGGAATTGGACCGGCTGTTAGCGCCCGCCGGGGTTGCGGTGAGCGTGGCGGCTCGTCACATGTGCATGGAAATGCGCGGTGTGCATAAGACGGGTCAGTTTACTTACACCAGTAAGTTCAGTGGGCAGTTTGCCACTCAGGAGGCCTTGCGGCAGGAATTCCTGCAACAAGTGCGGACGCATCATGACCAGCTATAAGGCGGCCCTGGCGGCCTTTGCGCCCGCCATGAAGGGGGACCAGGCCGACCGGGTACCGCTTTTGCGTCAAATCTTGGCCAACCTCGGTCATCCGGATCAACGGTTTCAGATCGTCCACGTGGCGGGCACCAATGGCAAGGGCTCGACCGGTCAAATCATCGCGGAAGCCTTACTGGCCAAAGGCTTCCGGGTCGGCCACTTTGCTAGTCCGGCCCTCTTGGACGAACGTGAACAGGTCCAAATCAACCACCAATTAATCACACCCGCTCAGGTGGTGACCGCGGTGGCCCAAATCAAGGCCCATTTGCCGGCCGGCATGACCCTGGGGAAGCTGACCATTTTTGAAGGGTGGACCTTGATTGCCCTGGTCACCTTTGCCCGTCAGCAAGTTGATTGGGCGGTGATTGAAGTCGGCCTGGGTGGCCAGTTGGATGCCACCAATGCGATCAGCGCCCCGGCCTTAGCCGTAATTACCCACCTAGCCTTGGACCATACCCGGATTTTGGGGCCAACGCTGACGGCGGTGGCCCACGCCAAGGCGGGGATCATTAAGGCTGGTACGCGGGCGGTCGTCTTGGCGCCGGAGCAAGCTCCCGCGGCCCGGGCCGTCATTGCCCAGGCGGCTAAGCAAGCGCAGGTTCCCCTGATAGACAGTGCCACCGTAGTTCAGGTCCACCCCGCGCCGGCCGGACAGGTGGCAATTCAAGTGGGGGCTGAACCAGGCTGGCAAAGTCCCTTTGGCTTAAGCGGCCAGTTTCAGCGGCTCAACTTGGTGACCGCTTTGGCGGCCTTACGTCAGTTGCCGCTGGCTTGGTCCGTGGCTGAACTGCAAGTAGCCTTGGGCCGGGTCCGCTTGCCGGGCCGCTTTGAACAAATCAACGCCCAGCCACCGGTGATTTTAGACGGGGCCCACAATCCCGATGGGACGCGCCATTTGTTAGCGGCGTTGCAAGAGCGTTACCCCGCAGCGCAACCAACCTTTATTCTGGGGTTCTTGGCTGATAAAGCCGTGGCCACGTTGGCCCAGCAGTATCAAGCCCTCGGGGCGACTTATTACCTGGTGACACCCAACCACCCGACCCGGGCCCTCTCGGCAGAAAAGCTAAAGGACTACTTGCCCACCGGTCAGGTGATGCCTTCGGTGGCGACGGCGTTAACGGCGGCTCTGGATGCGGCTACGCCGAAGACGGTGATTGTAATTACGGGTTCATTTTATGTAGTGAAGGAGGGAAAGCGACTTGCCGCAACTAAATTTTATTCTGGCAACCAATAATGATTTTAAAATTAGTGAATTAACGCGGGAATTGGCCTTTTTTGGCGCGACCGGTCAGGGTTACCAAGCGGTCTTAGGTCGGCGGGTGGCCTTTCCGCCGGAAGGAACGACCAGTTATGCGGCCAATGCGACGCAAAAAGCGCAGTTTATCAGTCAGCTTCTGCCGGATGCGCTGGTGATTGCCGATGATTCCGGGATTGAATTAGCTCACCGGCCAGGAGAACTCGGGGTACAAACGGCCCGCGAACTGCACGCTAAATTTGGCACCCCGGCCGTGAACCAAGCGCTGATCAAGCGGGCGGTCGATCCTGACCGGGGGTTTACGATGCAAACGGTAATTGCCTTAGCTCGCGGCGGTGAATTAATGGCGCTCTACCACGGCCAGTTGACCGGCCAAATCGCTCGTACCCCGTGGCCCACGGGGCATGGGCTGGATCAGATCTTAATTCCGGCGGGCTTGACCCGCCCCTTGGCAGCCTTACCCCTGCCAGAATTTGTAAAGTATGATCACCGCAGTCAAGCGGTGGCCGCCCTCGTGAAAGGAATGACGCAAGATGAAGCTTGAAAATTGGCATTTAGCGAAGGAAGCGCCGGCCTTCGCCCCGCTTTTTAATGACTTATTAGTGACCCACCGTTCCTTAGCTTTGAAGTGGACCTTTCCGGCCCCGGCGCAAACCGCGGTCCGGGATTTGTTGGCCGGTTTTGATCTAGCAGTGGTGGATTTACCAGCCGGCCTCGGCTTTGTTTTGCCACAAAGTGCTTGGCCGACCTTTGCCAAGCGGGTGGGCGAACGCTTTGCCAGTGACGCGCCCTTGCAAGCTGACTTAGCTGCCTTACAAGCCGAACAAGCCGTCTGGTGGCAAGCGGGGCCCTTTCGCTATGATCTGACCACGACCCCCTTAGTCTACGGAATTTTAAACGTGACGCCAGATTCCTTTTATGATGGGGGCCGGTATGCGCAAACTGATGCAATGATCGCCCAGATCGAAAAAATGGTGGCGGCCGGCGCCGACATAATTGAGCCGGGGGGCCAAACCACTAAGCCGGGGGGCTTTGTGGAAGTCGAGCCGGACGAGGAGTGGCGGCGAATTGAACCGGCAATTAAGTTGATCAAGGCCCGTTACCCGCAGGTGGCCGTAGCCGTAGATACCTATAAACTGCCGGTCATGGAGCGGGCCTTAGCGGCCGGCGTTGACATTATTAATGACGTTAATGGTTTTGAGACGGCCGCCAAGCGCCACTTGCTCAGCCAGTATCACCACGTCGGGTTGGTAACCATGCACTCCAGCCGGGGACATGAGTACCACAACTTAACGGCGGGAATGGTGGATTTCTTCCGCGCCAACCTCCAAGCCCTGCAGGCAGCGGGGATTGCAGCCGAGCGGATCTGTTTGGATCAGGGGATCGGCTATGCCAAAGTGGCGGATGGCTACCAAGACTTTGCCATGATGAACAACGTGGCGGCCTTAAACCAGTTCCAGCGGCCGATTATGGTGGCAATTTCGCGCAAGGGCTTCGGCCAACGTTTGTTTAACCTGCCGAAGGACGAACGCTTAGGCGTCACCCTGATTGCCGAAGCGGCCATGTACTTAGCGGGGGGCCGGGTGCTGCGGGTCCACGATGTGGAAGCCACCCGGCAGTTGGTCAAACTCCTGGATACGATTAAGCAAAGTTACTGGACCCTACCAGGGCATGGCGAGCAACAGTAAGCCGACGCCAACTTGCGACCACCGCGCTAAGCGGGGACTGCCAAAGGTCAGGCGTTTACGGCGAAAGCTGAGTTCGATGATGATTAAAATGGCAAAGAGGAGGGCGACTTGCCAGCTGTGCCAAAGCAGCCGGTAGGGCCAAGTTACGATCAAAATCCCAATCCGCACGCTCAAGAGGCTGGCTAATAAGAGCCGGGTCCAACCGCCAAAAAAGGACAGCTGCTTTTCTGCCGGGGCGTGCAGACCGCGGTGGTAGGTCCAAAAAATTGCGAAAACGAGCAACCAGTTCACGGTTAAGATAATCATGTTTTTTCTCCCAAAGTGGTAAGCAACAAGCCAAGGGCACGTTGCTTTTTTTATTTTGCGGTTTACTTCTATTTTAGCATGGTCGAAGCGGGGGACTTGAAAATTTGCCAAAAGTGTGTAAACTAGTTCTTATTGCAATTAATGGCGAAATAATGAGGTGAACTGAATGACGTTTTATAAAGTTGGCGATGAAGTCAAAGCTGGTAAGTTTGGTCCCTTAGAACACGATTTTGGCGGGATCGTGGAAAAGGTTTACGAAAATTCCATCATGATTGCGATCAAGCAGTTTGATCCTTCCGATAAGACCAGTGTCAACGAATTGAACGGCCGGGCGGTTATTCGCAAGGATGAAGCCAAAATGGTCAAGGCGGTTGAACGGACGGCCGAAGACAAGGAATTAGCCGCCAAGGAAGAAAAGGAAAAGGGAGAAAAAGCGGCGAAGCCAGCCCGTAAGAAGCGGGCCACGAAAAAATCCGAAAAAAAGGGTGACAAATAACGGATTTATGGTAAGATATAAAAGGTGATTGATTCACCTAGTTATTGCGGGTATAGTTCAGTGGTAAAACATAACCTTCCCAAGGTTAAGTCGCGAGTTCGATTCTCGTTACCCGCTTGTTGAACATCGTGTTGACGGTGTTCTTTTTTATAACATTTCACATATGTTATAACAGTTAACTTTTAACCACAGTAAGAAGGCAGTTGCCACTTAGCGAATCCGGGATGGTGCAAGCCGGAGGGGGAGCCCTTCTGAAGCGGGGTTAAAGGAGAATTGAATATTCAACATTAATGAGTGGAATGGAAATTCAAGTAGAGTGGTACCACGGGAAATCTCGTCTCTAATCAACAGTTGTTGGTTAGAGACTTTTTTATTAGCTCAGGAGGGAAATTATGGACGAAAAACAACAAGTAGTGGCGGCCTTAGCGGCAGCCTTGCCAGACTTAGACCAAGCGACCTTGGCCGAAAAAATTGAACGGCCCAAGGACAACAAAAATGGGGACTACGCTTTCCCAACCTTCTTTTTAGCCAAGACCTTGCACAAGGCGCCCCAACTGATTGCCCAAGAATTGGTGGCTAAGGTCGACCCAAGTGGCTTTGAAAAGGTTGCAGTGGCAGGTCCTTACATTAACTTCTTCTTGGACAAGGCCAAGGTCGGCGGCAATGTCTTGATGGAAATCTTGGCGGACCCAGCAAACTATGGTTCATCGGATCTCGGCCACGGCGGGAACGTGACGATTGACATGTCTTCACCAAACATTGCCAAGCCAATGGGGATGGGCCACCTGCGTTCAACCGTGATTGGGAATGCGATCGCCAACTTGATGACCAAGACTGGTTATCATCCCGTAAAAGTCAACCACTTAGGGGACTGGGGGACCCAATTTGGGAAGCTGATGGCCGCCTACAAGATGTGGGGGAACGAAGAAGAAGTCAAGGCTGACCCAATCAACACCTTGCAACGCTACTACGTTAAGATCAACACGGAAGCCGATGAACACCCCGAATACGCTGACATGGGCCGGGAATGGTTTAAGAAGCTGGAAGATGGCGACGAAGAAGCGTACCGGCTGTGGGTTTGGTTCCGGAAGGAATCATTGAAGCGGTTCATGAAGATTTACAAGCTGTTGGACGTGGACTTTGACTCTTACAACGGGGAAGCCTTCTACAACGACAAGATGGATGAAATCATCCAACTCTTAAAGGACAAGCACCTGTTGCAAGAAAGTCGGGGGGCCGGGATTGTTGACCTGTCCAAGTACGACTTGAACCCCGCAATGGTGCTCAAGTCGGATGGATCAACCCTGTACATGACGCGGGACTTGACGACGGCCCTTTTCCGGAAGCGGATGTACGGGTTTGCTAAATCCCTGTACGTCGTGGGGGCGGAACAAGAATACTACTTTGGCCAATTAAAGGCGGTCCTGACGGAAATGGGCTTTGAATGGGCCAAGCAAATTCACTACATCAAGTTCGGGTTGATGAGCTTAAACGGGAAGAAGATGTCGACCCGGAAGGGGAACGTGGTGCAATTAGAAGACGTCTTGAACGATTCGATTAAGATGGCCCGCCAACAAATTGCCGAAAAGAACCCAACCTTGGCGAATGCCGATGAAGTAGCCGAACAAGTTGGGGTCGGCGCCGTAATTTTCCACGATTTGAAGAACGACCGGCGTAACCGGGTCGACTTCCGCCTGGAAGACGTGGTGAAGTTTGAAGGGGAAACCGGGCCGTACGTTCAATATGCCCACGCGCGGGCCGAATCGATCCTGCGCAAGGCCGGCAAGCCATCCTTTGATGGGGTTGAATTAGCCTTACATGATGAAAAGGCATGGCCAATTGTCAAGCGCCTGAGTCAATACGGCGAAACGGTTGAACGGGCGGCGGCTAACTACGACCCATCCCTGATTGGGAAGTACGCGCTGGCCCTGGCCAAGGACTTTAACCAATACTACGCGCACACCCGGATCCTGGTGGACGACGACCAAAAACTGGAACGTTTGGCCTTGGTTCAAGCCGTCTCCTACGTGCTGAAGTCTGCTTTGGCCATCTTAGGGGTGAAGGCACCTGACGAAATGTAAGCTTGAAATTAAAAGGGAGCAGCCAGCTGGCTAATTGCTAAGAAAGCGTTAGAAAGGGCGGTTGCTCTTTTTCTTTTGCCCAATAAGTATGCTAAAATTTGGCAGAGACCGAGCAGAAAGGAAGTTGATGAATAATCTGATGAAGTTGAAAGATTGGCAGTCCCGGGTTGGCAACTGGGCCCGGGCCGCTTGGCAGACGGGGCGGGCAAACTTTCGCGCTTTTTGGCACCGGTTCCAGTTGACCCGGTGGCTGATTGTGATTGGGCTGACCCTGTTTTTAGCAGTCAGCATTTATCTGACGGTGGTGGCCAAGACCGCCAACGTCAGGAGTTTACAAGCCCGGTTGGAACACCCGACGATGGTTTATGATCGCCATGGTGACTCGGCGGGGAGTTTGTATTCGCAAAAGGGGACTTACGTTAAGTTAAAGCAGGTCTCGCCCCACGTCGTTGATGCGGTGCTTTCCACGGAAGATCGCAATTTTTACCGCGAACACGGTTTTTCCGTGAAGGGTTTGGGGCGAGCGGCCTTCTTGTTGGTTAAAAACAAGGTCATGGGCCGCAACTACATTTCCGGTGGGGGAAGCACCTTGACCCAGCAACTGGTGAAAAACGCCTTCCTCAGTCAGGAACAAACCTTTTCCCGCAAGGCCAAGGAAATCTTTATTGCGATTGAAGTCGAAAATCAATACAGCAAGGCGGAAATTCTGACGATGTATCTGAACAACGCCTACTTTGGGCATGGCGTGTGGGGGATTCAGGATGCCGCCCAGCGCTACTTTGCCACTGACGCGGGCGATTTAACCGTGCCGCAGGCCGCGACGTTGGCGGGGATGCTGACGGCGCCGGGAATTTATGATCCAATCGATCACCCCACGGCTACTAAGCAACGGCGCAATTTGGTGTTGGACTTGATGGTGGAAAATGGCAAATTATCCCAGCGGCAAGCCACGGCCTACCAACAGACCCCCCTGGTGGTCAAAAACGGCTACCGGGCCCCGAACACCTATAAGTACCCCTCCTTTTTTGATGCCGTAATTGCCGAGGCGATCAGCAAGTATGGCTTAGACGAAAAAGAGGTCATGAACAATGGCTACAAAATTTATACAACCTTGGACCAGGGGCAACAACGAGCGATGCAGCAAGTCTTTGATGACGATGATAATTTTCCGGCCAATTTGGCTGATGGCAGCATGGTTCAAGCCGCATCCGTGGCCGTCGACCCTAAGACTGGTGGGGTTTTGGCGATGTTTGGGGGTCGGGGCCAACACGTTTTCCGGGGTTACAACCGGGTGACGCAGATGCGCCGTCAGCCAGGTTCAACGATCAAACCAATTGCGGTCTACCTCCCGGCTTTGCAGCACGGCTACTTTTACGATTCGACCCTCCAAGATGAAAAGACAACGTACGGGACGGGCAAGAAGAAGTACACGCCAAAGAATTATGATGATCAATACAGCGGCAAGGTCCCAATGTATAAAGCCCTGTACGAAAGTCTCAATGCGCCGGCGGTGTGGCTGCTGAATAAGATTGGGGTCACAACGGGCTACAAGATGGCCCAGGCTTTTGGCTTACCCGTGGAAAAGAGTGACCAAAACCTGGCCTTGGCCCTCGGGGGCTTGACCAAGGGGGTCTCACCTTTGCAGTTGGCGCGGGCGTACGCCGTTTTTGCCTCGGGCGGGCAGTTACCGACGACCCATTTGATTACCAAGGTGGTTGACTCGACCGGCCATGAGGTCAAGCGCAAAGATAAATTGACGACCAAGCGGATCATCAAGCGCGCCCAAGCTGATGAAATGACCAGTATGATGCTGGACGTCTTTAAGCTGGGGACGGCACAAAACGCTAAGCCTAGCGGTTATACCTTAGCCGGCAAGACCGGGACGACCAATTCCGGGCTCAAGGAGAATGACAGTGACCGTGATAAGTGGATTGTGGGCTATACGCCCGACGTCGTGGTCGCGACGTGGGAAGGTTATGACGATACGACCGTTACGCAGCAATTGTCGGATGTGGAAGAACGAGACCTAGCCAGTCTGTACCGGACGGAAATGGCCAGCCTCTTGCCACATACGGCCGGGACCACCTTTACGGTCAAAGATGCCCAGACCCGGGCGACGAGTGGAACCAAGTCGCCAAGTAAAAATCTCTGGCAACAAGCGGGTGAATTGGCTGACCAAGTCAAGCAAGGGTTGAGTCAAGCCTGGGATAATGTCCGGTCGCTTTTCCGTTAACCGGTGTGTTACAATAAAGTTAATTGTTGCCGTTAAAGGGTAACAGCGAAAACGAGTAACCGGGCGGGATTTATTACCGTCAGGTTCAGATGGAGGAACAAAAATGGTTGTAAATATTTACGATACAGCAAACGAATTGGAACGCCAAATGCGTGAAACCCAAGAATACCAAGACTTACAAGCGGCCTTTGCCAAGCTAAAGGCTGATAGCGACGCCTTTGAACTGTTTAAGAAGTTCCAACAAAGCCAAATGCAAGCCCAACAAAAGCAAATGTCCGGTCAAGAACTGAGTGAAGACGAAATCAAGGCCGTCCAAGATTTGGCCAAGGAAGTCGGCCAAAAGCAATCCGTGATTGCTTTGATGGAAGTAGAACGGCGGGTTGACAACATGATGCAAGAATTGAACAAGGTCATCACCAAGCCAATTCAAGATATCTACCAAGACATCATGCCACAAAAGCAAAACTAACTTAGCGAAGCCGGGAAAAAATCCGTTTTTTCCGCGGCTTTCTTTTGTCTGGGCTCCAGTTGTCGGGGCCCGCTTGACGGCAACGTAGCTGATTTTTATATGGAAGGGATAGGTAAAATGGGATTAAACGATTATCAAGATGGGGAAAACCTTCAGTTAGCGTGTCTGATTAAGGATGCACAAGCGAAGACTACCAAAACCAACAGTCAGTACCTGGCCCTGACCTTTAGCGACCAAAGTGGGGAGTTAAGTGGTAACTTGTGGGACGCCACGGCCGAACAGGTGGCGGCTTTCCAACCAGGAGTGGTGGTGGAGTTAACTGGGAAGCGCAGTTCGTACCAAGGGAGGCCGCAAGTTGAGATTCAAGCCCTGGCGCTGGCCCCAGAAAAGCGCCCGGAAGACTTTGTGCCCCAAGCACCGGAAAGTGTGGCCGACATGAAAGATGCCCTGCGCCCCTTCTTTACGGCCATTCAGGAACCGACCTGGCACCAAATTGTGGTCGCGTTGGTAGCCCAGCACGGGGAAAAGTTTTTCACCAGCCCGGCTGCCAAGACCAACCACCACGCTTTTGCGGGCGGGTTGGCCTACCATACCCTGTCGATTTTGCGTTTAGCTGAGGCCGTTTGTGATCTTTATCCGGCCCTGAACCGGGAATTACTGTATGCGGGAGCAATTTTGCACGACCTGGGGAAGACGCTCGAACTCTCGGGGGCGGTTGCAACGCAGTATACCTTAGCCGGGCAGTTGGTGGGGCACATTTCCTTGCTCGACGGGGAAATTGTGGCGACCTGCCAAGCCCAGCAGCTTGATCCCAACAGTGAAGCCGTGGTGCTGTTGCGACATCTGATTTTAAGTCACCACGGCTTGCTGGAATACGGTTCCCCCGTTCGCCCGCAGGTTCGCGAAGCCGAAGTCTTGCACCAGTTGGATGAACTGGATGCCAGCTTGTTAATGATGGATACCGCATTGGCAAAGACGACCCCTGGGGAATTTACCGACCGCTTATTTGCCATGGACCGGCGGCAGTTCTACCGGCCCCAGGAATAGCTGTGGCCGAATCGTGAATGACTTTCAAAGAAAGCCTAAAAATTCGCTTTTGCCCGGGGGAGGCGGGCGGAATGTGGTATATTAGACTGGTAAGTTTTTAAAAGGATGTGAAGGAGTTTGAAAAAGAAGAAGTTATTGGCCTTAGTCGCGGGGGTAGCATTAATGCTGCCATTGGCGGCGTGTGGCAACAAGGCCGTCGCAACGACCAGCGGGGGCAAGATTACCGAAAGTGAATACTACAGCAGCATGAAGGAAACTTCGCAGGGGAAGGCTGTCTTGCAACAAATGATCTTGGATAAGGTCTTGCAGAAGCAATATGGCAAGAAGGTTTCCGATGCCGCCGTTAATAAAGAATACAACTCTTACAAGAGCCAATATGGTTCGTCTTTCTCCACGGTTTTGGCCCAACAGGGGTTGACGACCAAGAGCTTTAAGCAACAAATTCGCTCCCAACTGCTGTTAGAAGCCGCGGTGCGGGATCAGTCGACCTTTACCAATAAGAAGTTAAAGGCCCAATGGGAGAAGTACGAGCCAAAGGTGCAAACGGCCCAAATTTTGGTCAGCTCTAAGGAAACGGCCCAAGACGTGATTGACAAGTTGAATAGTCATGACGGTGATAAGCTGAAGTACTTTAAGAAGTTAGCCAAGAAGTACTCCACGGATACGTCCACCAAGAATTCCGGTGGGGTGGTGGCCGCCTTTGACAACACCAGTGCTTCAGTTGACAGTGACTACATGAAGGCGGCCTTTGCCTTGAAGACGGGTGAATATACGACCGAACCAGTCAAAACTGAAAATGGCTACCAGGTCATCTACATGATCAAGCACCCGGCTAAGGGAAAGATGGCCAACCACATCAACGACTTAAAGACGCAGATCGTGGAAACTAATATGAATGATTCTACCTTTATGAAGAAAGTGATCTCCAAGGTCTTAAAGAAGGGGAACGTTTCGATTAAGGATAAGGATTTGACCAACATTTTAGATGACTACTTGACGACGGGGGCAACGACCAACACCACTAGCAGTAGCAAGTAGTTTGTCAGCGCTCGGATAAAAAAGATCACCATCCCCGCTTGGGCGGTTGGAATGGTGATCTTTTTTCGGTTAAGCTTGATCTTGAGCCAACAGTTGGCGGATGTGCGTTTGTAACGCTTGGCCGGCGGCTTGCACGGCAGGCAAGGTCCGTTGCAGCTGTTGCAGACTAACCGTCAGCTGGCGCTGAGCGTGGCGGATGGTTTGTAAATCTTGTTGCAATTGGCGCCAATCCGCGGCCAACTTAGTTGTTTTCGTTTGCCAGTTGGGCCACGATGGCATCACAAACGGCTTGGTATTTAGCTTCATCATATGCCTCCTGGTTGTCAATAAAGGTCATGCTGAATTTGTCATCCGCATAGCGGGGCAGCAGGTGAATGTGGGAATGGAAGACGGATTGGTAAGCGGCCTTTCCGTTGTTGTTTAAGATGTTCATTCCCACGATCTTGGGGTTAGAGGCCTTGATTGCCCGGGCAATCTTTGGCAACCGGGCAAAGACTTGGGCGGCCAAATCCGCATCATAGGCAAAAATATCTTTGACGTGGTGCTTAGGTACGACTAAGGTGTGACCAGGGGTGGCTTGCGAAATGTCGAGGAAGGCATAGACGACCTCATCTTCATAGACCTTGTAGCTCGGAATGTCACCATTGATGATTTTACAAAAAATGCAGTCTTCCATTTGATTACGCCTCGTTTCTTAAGTTTTAAATGGGGTTG